>Ga0123342_1000151_pt1 | contig 89270 bp, 50 predicted proteins | sample Turbeawhitnodule_FD_89960 | JGI IMG/M metagenome (GOLD analysis project Ga0123342, IMG submission 89960) | Root nodule microbial communities of legume samples collected from Mexico - Turtle bean Mexico white nodule | ecosystem: Host-associated > Plants > Roots > Nodule | place: Mexico: Nepantla...
AGTATTAAATGTTCTTAAAAAGAACAATAAATACAATTGTTCAGTTCTGAAATGATGAAAAGGACGTGTCATGAAGCAATTTTACTTTATAAGTAGGAGTATTTTAAAGAATATTTTTATTTAAATTATAAAATGTATTTAAGTTTATGTTTTTAAATATTTTTATTTCAAATAAAATAAAATAGAAATATCAACATATACTTAATAACTATAAATATAAAATAATTTACATACATTTTTCATACAACATACTCAACTAGTTATACACTGAAAATAGATAGCAACTCTCCACTTTGCGGATAGCTATGGTTGGGTTTGGCATCATTAGATAGTATAACCTTATGTATTAGAAAAAGTTATAAGAACAAAATTTATTGAACAAATCTTTTATTAAATTTTTTATACTATTATTTTATGTTTTAAAATATATTGATTTTAATATATTAAAAAAATTTAAATTATTTCAAAATATTAAAATAAGTATATTTTAATGATACAGTATATTGACACAATAAAAAATCCTTCAAATAATACAAATTAAAAGTTGTATTATACAAAGTGGGTCGAAATAGTATATGAGATTGGTTATAACAATTGTCGTTGGTGTCGGTCGCTCGGTTGTATTCTCTTCTTCTTAGAATCTCACTCCTTCAAACTTTAAGACTCCTTCCTCAATTCGCTAGCGCTTGGTTGAGATTGACATGTAAAAATTACTCCGACAATCGAATAAGTACTATGTGTTCAGAGTGTATAATGAAAACAAATAAAAATGTACCTTATTTAACTATAGACGGTTTATTTATAGAATTGAGTCATGGGTCATCTGAATGATGAACCAAATCTAGAATGTATCAGTGTTAGTTGATATCTAGGGTGGTTATCTTGATTTCTCAGGACATTACCCAGATTTGCTGGGATATGACCATGATTCTTAAGGAGTTTCTACAACTGTCTTAACTGTTATTTCTTACAACTCCCAACCGACTCATCCTGGAGGTTGGTTATCTTTGTCAAGTCGTTCGGATAGTATTCTTTTTACTCTCTTTACCTCGTCCTACAAAAAGTTTAAGGAGAGGTACTTCAAGTTTTTTGTTGAACCAGACGGTAAACCACATTTCTACGATTCTGAGGGGAAACCCAAATTCTCATTCCATTGGACCCGATCGCCTACACCTTATACTTTATGGGCGAGGTCTTCGATAACCCCTCAAGATAAGAAAGCCTTTTATATGTTCGATCAACTTTCGAATAGGCTCCCTACTCGAAGAACTTTGACCGTATACGAGTCGGCTCATGGATGGGTAGATTTTACTTGTTTATTACGATTAACATGCATGTATTTTTATTCAATATGTTGACCGGGTGCTTAATTTTTTTCTAAATTTTCAAAAATAATGTTTGTGGTTTTTCTTAAAATATGTTGAAATAATCTTTGTGGTTTTTCTTAAAATAACTTGTTGTCAAATAATCGTTTAAGATTTTTGGAATGCCATTTGGGCTTTAGACTTGATTTGCCTCTTGAAAGAAAATAACAATATTCTTTAAATAAATTGTGTGTTTAGGCTTTAAAGTTTAATGGAATGTTTGATAAACTAGTCGTATGTCCTTATTAGTCGCATTATGCGGTCGTTCGGATAGGGTTCCTAATTGTTAAGGAAATTGCCTTAGCCAATATTCATGGTGAGATAGCCATTTTGAAAGCAATATCTATGATCATGTTAATGCTTTTATTCATGCGGTCGGTAAGGGCTATTAGTTGTTAAGCAAGTTGCCTTAGCCGATGGCCATTTGTAGGCAATGTCTCTCATAATGGGAATGCTTTTACGTATGCTAATTGTTAAGAAAGTTGTCTTGATCGACTAGATTTTCAGGGGTATGGTGAGAGAGGCGTCATTAAGGCATTGTCCCTGACCATAGGTATGCGGTCGGTAAGGGCTATTAATTATTAAGGGAATTGCCTTAATCAACGAGGTCTTCGTAACTTCAAGTTATTTTTGTTTTGTCTTGTAAAAGGATTGGTGTAACTTACAAGTCAAAACTGAAACACCAACCAATATAATTTTAAAGTGTTTCGTTAAAACCTTTTCGGCCAAAAACCCTCCTTAGGGATAAAACTTGAGATGTGTGGCATTCCACGTTCTTGGTACAAATTTTCCTAATAAAAATTCTAAATAATAGGCTTCACCGTCGTCGTGTCTTTAACTCGGAAAGGTCCTTCCATTTTCTTAAAAATTTTCCTTAATTTTTTCTAGCATTATTGCGCATTCGCCAAACCAAGTCCCCCTTTTGGAAGCTTCGAGGTGCCACCTTTGATTTGTAGCTTCTAGCCGCCCGAATCTTGCAAGTTTCTTCTCTTATTCTGCTTTTGTCTCTAAATACGTTGATTAAGTCTAGTCCAGCCGATAAGCTCTCCTGATTGATGTTGATGTCAAATAGTTGACGTCGTAGGAAAGGTTCCCCGACTTCTACCAAGATCATAGCCTTAGTGTTATACGTTAGACTGTATGGAGTTTTCTGGGTGGTTGTTTTAGGTGTGCACCGATAAGCCCATAACACTTTAAGAAGCTCTTCGGTCCACTTGTCTTTCAATGGACTGAGTCTTTTCTTTAATTCGTTATGAATTACCTTGATTACAGCTTCAGCCTGCCCATTGGTTTGAGGGTGCTCCACCGAGCTAGTGATGTGTTTGATGTTAAGCTTCTCGTAAAATTTTGTAAGTCTACGGTTGATGAATTTTTTATCGTTGCCAATGATGATAACGTATGGTATGCCAAAATGGCATATTATATTCTTTCATACGAAATTTTAAACATTTCGTGTTGTAATGGCTGTTAAGGGTTCGACCTCTATCAACTTAGTGAACTAGTCAATTTCAAGAAAGAGAAACTTACATTGTCCTTTACCTGGGCTGAAGGATCCAATGATGTCCATCCCCCATTTTGCAAAGGGCCATGGGGAGAGGATGTAGTGTAGGTTTTTGGGCTTCTGATGAGATAGAGCGCCATACTCTTGGCATTTCAAGCATTTGTGCACAAACTCAGTGCAATCACTCTAGACGGTCAGCCAGTAATACCCTGCCCTGTGTACTTTTGTAGCCATAGTTCTTGCTTCTGAATGACTACCACATACGCCTTCATGTATTTCGCGCATGACATAGTCGGCTTGATCTGTTGATATGCATTTCAATAACAGCGAGTGAACCCTCGACGATAGAGATCATGACCAATAAGGACAAACCAAGCAGTTTATAGCCTCATTATTTTCTCCTCTTGTACTCCACAATCACCATTTTCTAGGAAACGTTTGATAGGAATCATCCATGTTTCTTTTTCAACAATGTCCATGCATTCGTTCGTGCTAACATTGGGATTCTTGGGGACTACATAGAGGACTAATGGTGAAGCCCTTTCTTTTTGGTAGTATCCAACCTTTAAAGCATGTCGACTCTGGCTTTATGCTCACATCGAATGTGTTCAACCTAGAAGTTCTTGAATTTAGACATCATATTCCGAACGAGATGATAGTACTTTTGCAGTAAAGACTCTTTCACCTCAAGTTCTCCTTTAACTTGTCTAACTACTAGCTGAGAGTCGCTTCTACAAATTAGTTGTTGGGCTTCCATGTCATGTACTAAAAAGATGACCTCATACTCTACTTGATTATTTGACGTTTTGAAGTCAAACTTTAATGATTTTTCAAGGAGAATGTCGCTCAGGCCTTCAAGAACTACCTCTCCTCCACATGACTTATCATTGGATGAGCCATCCACGTGTAAGATCCATTGGAGATCTTCATCTTCAGTCGGTCAAGGGCTGAGTTCAACAATGAAATTAGCTAAGGTTTGGGACTTAATTGCCCCCCTTGGTTGGTACTGGATGTGAAATTCAGATAATTCAATCGTCCACCCAATCATTCATTCGGTCAAATCAGGTTTAACAAGGATCTTCATAATAGGATAATCAGTCTTTACTATAGTGTGGTGATTTTGAAAATACATTTGCATCCTTCTCGCAATGATAACAAGTCTCAGGGATACCTTTTCAATTATTTGATAACGAACTTCTACACCGTGTAAGACTCAGTTAATGAAATAGATCGGTTGCTCTCCTTTTCAAATTCTTGTACTAAAGTCGCGCTGACTGCTTCTTTTGAGACTGTGAGATATGCTATAATTGGTCATTGAGCATCCAGTTTTTGTATGACTGAAGAGGCCGCCAAGAATGCTTTCAAGTGAAGGAAGATTTCCTCACATTCAAGTGTCGAGTTGAACTTTTCCGCTTTTTGCAAAAGTTGGACGATAGGCTTGGTCTTTTCTGCCATCTTTGGCATAAATCTGGATAGAGTCGTTAGTCAATCGATCAAATTTTGTATTTCTTTTACATTTTCAAATTTTCTCATTTCAGTGATAGCCTTACACTTAACTAGATTTGGTTCAATGCCACGATGGATGGGCATGAAGCTTAGGATTTTTTCACCTTCTACCCCGAATGCACATTTTTCGGGGTTAAGCTGCATACCATGGTCTCTAAGAGCTTTGAAGACTTCTTTGAGATCTTGAATGTGTTGTAGACATGAATCAGATTTGACCACTATGTTGTCAACATAAACTTCGACATTTCGGTTGAGCATTCCTTTAAAAATTTGACCCATCAATCTCTGGTAAGTTGCATCAGCGCTCTTTAGATCGAACGACATAAAAGTTGTCGCAGACGGTTATAAAAGTAGTTCCAGTCGGTCATAAAAGTTGTTTTCTCCTTGTCCATTGGATGCATTTGGATTTGATTGTATCAAGAGTATGCATCTAGGAAACTTAAAATATGTTGATCGGTCGCCTCATCAACTAGACAGACGATACTTGGTAGAGGATAAGCATCTTTTGGACAAGCCTTGTTGAGGTTGGTGTAATCTGTGCTCATCCTCCACTTACCATTAGATTTTTTAACCATGACCACATTTGTCAACCATGTCGTGTACTACGCTTTTTTTATGAAGTTGGCTTTGATAAGCTTATCGACTTTATTGTGAGCTGCATTGCGCTTCTCTTCACTCATCTTCCTTTCCTTCTGGGTGTCTAGTCTTGCTTCTTTATAGATCGAAAGATGATGTGTGATGACGTCCGGACTTACCCCTGGCATATCAGAGGTCTTCTAGGCAAATAAATCAACATTCTCAATAAGTGTCTGACTTACTAATTTGTTGTCGGTCGGCTGCAATGAAGTCTCTATGTGTTTTGTATGCTCTTCATCACGTAGAGGTAGAGGGCGAAGTTCCTCGTCAGGCTCAATATGAGTATAATTCAATTGGGGATCAAGATCTACCAATGCAACTATATATTCCCTTCGGGGAGATCTTGATTCCCAAGACCGATTTCTAATCAGCCCTATTGATCTTGGTAAGTTTCCTCTTCTATGTTTTTGTGACCGTCCACATGGTGATTCTCTATAATGTAGTCTATTGGTTGGTTTGACTTTAGCATTCTCGAGCTACCTTTTGGTTGACATGAGCGGTGACTATGTCACCTGAAGGAGATGGAAACTTCATGGCAAGATATGAAGTTATTACTATTGCTTTAAGACGGTTGATGGACGACCTTCTGAGCAAAATGTTATACGAAGTATTAGCGTTAACAAGAAGATACCTAATTCTGATAGTTTTGTGGATATACCTACATTCGCCGAATGTGGTGTATAAATCAATGTATCCTTGAGTCTAGAATCCTCATTTTTTTGAAGGTTTTCCAGTACAGAATATCAACCAAACTTCCTTGGTCTACCAAAGTTTTAGTAACGACAAAATTGTCAAAATCAACTATAATGACCATAGGGTCGTCTTGAGTGGGGTTAATAGTAGTGAAATCATCGTCTGTAAAAAGTATTGGTGGGATTCTTGGTCGTTGTCTAATTGTGGTAGAATAGACTGACTAAATAGCCCTTGCATGTTTCTTGCAGGCTGAACTTGAACATCCTCCACACGCAAATCCTCCAACGATTGTGTTTATTACCTCACTAACATTTCTTCTTTAGTGGTTGCCCCGCCTGGGGCTTTCGCTCTTTCTTTGCTATTTTGAAGGATGTCGGTCGTCCTCATGACGACATGATCGTTCCTTCTCTCGAGCATGCTGAGGGTATGGCTCTCATTCGTCTCTGGATGGATACCTTTCTCTTTATAGAGATCGATATGAGCCTCTTGTTTGGAAAAATTTGTGCAAGTTGTCAGTTGAGATAAGTTCTTCAGTTTTATCCTTCAATGCCTGACACTTTTCGGTCGTATGGTCGAAGTTACGGTGGTAGCCACATTGTTTAGACACATGTCGGCATCTCTCGGGATCTGTAGCTTTTTCAATGTCGGGATCAAGTCAGCATGTAATGCTTTGTCCATGATATTTCTTCGATCAACATTTAACGGGGTATAAGTGTGAAACCGAGGACCTCAGTTTTCTCTGGATTTGTCATATCGACGGGCACATATCTACCACCACGATCTTTATCCTTTCCCTTGTCTCCTTTGTTATATGCTCGAGCATTCTTGAGATCATCACGCAATTCTTCAAGTTGCATGAATTTAGCCCCTCGATTTCTCAGTTCATATAAGTTTTTTGTTGGTTGTTTGATTAGACTATTAGAGAGCTAGTCGGGTTGGAAAGTCGATATCAAGTGATGTATGGCTACCTCTGGGATAAGATTTTTTATACTCAGGGACAATTTGCTAAATCTTTCCATGAATGCTATTGTTTTCCCTTCTCTTGTCTTATGTTGACAAAAGTTATAAATGTTATGTCGTGTGGTCGACTAGTTTAGAATTGGGTGCCGAATTTGGCTGACAGAGTTTTGAAGCTATCCACTAAATCAAATAGAAGTTGAGTGAACCAACTGAGTGCCCCTTCTTTAAGAGAGGTAGGGAAAACCTTGCACCATACTTGTTAGAATATATGGCCTTTAAACAATACGGGGGTGAATTGTTTGAAGGAGATTTTCGAAAAGGTTTAATGAAACTCAGTGAAGAAATCCAGAAAAGGAACCAAGTTAGCCAAGAATACAAACTATTTTAAGATGAAACACAAAAAAACAACCGGTTGTTTTCAATTGTTTATACTAGTGAATTAAAAACAACTTAAAAACATAATCTAAAAGAGATCAGAGCAAGAGAAATGTACACAAGCAGTTTATACTGGTTCACTCTTAATCCTAGAGCTACATCCAGTCCCTAGAAACTTTTGGGTTTCTACTATGCAACCAAAACAGATTACAACACAAACCACCAAAAGAGTGACCTTGAACCCTTAAGAAACACACTTATTTTGGCACAACAATCCACAGAAATCAGAATACCCTCTGATTCTGCACTTACACTCAATTACAAAAATACAGTAATCAAGAAAGAAGAGAATAGAATACACATGGGTATTACAAAGCTTAAAGATCATAAGTACACCCCAATCCTATTCCACACACTTGAAAATCCAAAGGTTGAAGTGAATCTTGAAAACTTGAAATTCAATTTGCATTATGATTTCTCAAAACTATTTCTCTGTCATTCCAAGAGCGTATAACAAACTATTTATACTCCAGAGAATAATTAAAAACATTTAAAACAGGAGCGCATTCAGTTAGAAATCATTTAAGAGAGATTCACAAATCAAAATTGAATTCTGTTAGGATTTTCAAAGAAACAATCGGTTGAAAACACGAAACAACCACCGAATGATTTAGTTTGACAGTTAAGTCAACCAAGTCAAACAACTTTCAACCTTTTTCAAAACCTTCCAAGAAAAAAACAATCGATTGAGTCGATAAAAAAATAGGTTGTTTTTCACTTAGTTGAAAAACATTCCATTTTAAAAAGGATTTTAAATCAAATCAGTTTTGGATTTAAACAAGGAGTGGATTACACTTTAATCTACCCAGATCCCACCCATACAAAGCAGCAACACTAGCCTTTCATCAAACACCTTGGATTTGGATTCTTCAAAGCTCTTGATCACTCTTGATCAACAATACTGACTTTTCTGTGGTGTAGAGATTCATTTGTGTTTTGTAGACATTCATGTGTTCATCCAGGTCTGTGAAGCCATCATAAAGCTTGATGTTCAATCCCTTCCATTTAGGGGGAAGTCGTGCTTCCATAATTTCGTTAATGAAGGGATGTTCCTTCAGGTCATTGTCCTATTCAATGGCATAAGTGCGTTTAGTGTGATGTCTGAACGACTGGTGAGTCTAAGTTTGAACAGTGACCGCTTTTTCCTGATTCTAGGTATGTTCGCTTAGAGGAGATTGTCTTTGTTGTCTATGCGCAGACTCGGTTAATTGTCGTCTCAACTCTTCATTTTATTCTTTGAGGAGGCGCACCTCCTTTTCATTCTTCAGACGGTCTTCTTTGCTTCTTTGACGTATCTCTTCCATTTTCTTTGTAGAGTTTGAAACATAGCAATCTGATTTTCATAAATTCATTCGTTGTTCGTTGTGTGTCTTGTTGAAACCATTGTTGCTTGTAATTCTATCTCGACCCCACGGTGGGCACCAATTGTACTTGTATAGATAAAATGGGCCTAAATAGTACCTGAGATTGGCTGTAACAATTTTCATTGGTGTCGGTCGCTCGATTGTATCCTATGCTCCTTAGAATCTCACTCCTTCGTAATTCAAGACTCCTTCCTCGCTCCGTTAGCGCTCGGTCGAGGTTGAGCTACAAAAGGTACTCCGACGATCAAGTAAGTACTCTGTGTTAGAAGTGTATTGTGAAAACTAATAAAAGCGTACCTTATTCCACTGTAGAGGATTTATTTATAGCATTGAGTCATGAGCCATCTGAATGATGAGCCGAATCTAGGATGTATTAGTGTTAGTTGACATCTAGGGTGGTTATCCTGATTTCTCGGGACATTACCCGAATTTGATGGGATGTGACCCTGATTCTCAAGGAGTCTCCGCAATTGTCTTAAGTGCTATTTATTACAACTGCTTTAAATACACTTTTTATCGGTCGGTAACCGAGGACGAGTGGCGTGGCTTGTTCGGCATCTGATCGATACACTCCATTTGTACTTGTATAGAAAAAGTGGCCTAAATAGTACGTGAGATTGAATGTAATAATTTTCGTTGGTGTTGGTCGCTTGGTTGTATCCTTTGCTCCTTAGAATCTCACTCCTTCATACTTCAAGACTCCTTCCTTAATTCGTTGACGCTCAATCGGGATTGACCTGCAAAAGGTACTCCAACAATCAAGTAAGTACTTTGTATTTGGAGTTTATAGTGAAAACTGATAAAAACATACCTTATTTCACTGTAGAGGGTTTATTTAGAACATTGAGTCATGAACCATCTGAATGATTGACCGAATCTTAGATGTATCAATGTTAGTTGATATCTAGAGTGATTGTCCTGATTTTTCAAGACATTACCCAAATTTGATGGGATGTGATCCTAATTCTCAGCGAGTCTCCACAACTGTCTTAACTATTTATTACAATTGCTTTAGATATACTTTCAACCAGTCGTTTGGTTACCAAGACCGAGGGACGTGACTTGTTCGACATTTGACTGGTACAACAATATATGAATGGAATTACTATCCTAGTCTTGTTAAAAAAATTGTTGTATAACTGATTGAGTATTTTGCATGAAAAATATATGTAAATTATTTTATATAAAAATATAAGAAATATGCGAGAAAATAAAATAGTATAATATCTTGATAAGAAAGTACTGGAGTCTGCATGGGATGGCATTAATTCCTAAAAACATGTTAATGTTTTATTTACCATGTCTTAGAAAATTATGCATGCCATACTTTTTTAAATTTAAATAATTTTAGTAACTATAAATATCTGTTTAAATTCTTTAAAAAAGAGTATTTTAATATTTTTTTATAAAATTTGATTTCTCATGTACTGTCACTTTTTATATTATCAATTAATAAAATTATTAAAAATATAACTTTTCATATAACTATTATTATAAAATATAACAGGATTATTGTAAAGGCCTATAAAATAGTTTTAGATTATGAGTGGTATAATTAAAATGACACTTAAATATTTTATTATTAAAATAAAAAATATATATAAATAAAAAGTTAATTATTTAACTTTTATTCTAATATAATCACTATTAACAAGAGTTTTTTTTTCTTCTATGTCTTTTCTCTATATTTCTAACACTATCCTTCATCAAACTGATATCAAATTGACCAATATCGAATCTTGATAATGACTAGAGTAAAATTGTCTAGTCAAAATTTTGATTGAAATAAGTTTAGTTTTGCTCATTTTTTTCTTTGAATTAGTTTTAAGTTTTTTTATTTACTTAATAGATAAGGTACTTGAGACTTTAGGACGAGTCTCTGTTAGTTCAGAATCCTAGTGATATATTTGGGTAGTTGATCAGAAGTCTATGATGCATGTTAGACTATCTCTATTTTCTTTAGGAATTGAAGTTCTTTGTCAGTACACCTACTTTTAATCAAATAAGATAAACTAGTTTTACTTTTCAATAGAATCTTGGATTAAAAGATCTGAATGTGGAAGTGACATGGTCACAAGCTTCAAATTTTCTTATAGAATTTGTTGTTGAGTAAATTAAAGTGTTTTGATTGAGATTGAATGTGAAAGAATATGCATGGTATATTTTGTTGAATTGGTAGATTACATGTTGATTGTGTTTGAATTGTAGTATGAATAATTTGAAGTGTAAACATTAATGAATGTTGGTTGTTTGAATTTGAATGAATGTGATTTAGAAATCATGAATGTATAGATATAAAAGTTGACATATAAGTTCAATGAAAATATAGATCAAACTCCGAGTAAGGTGATATCATTTTGGTAATATATGTTTTATAAAATACAAGTTTGAGGATTGATTTTGAATAAAATCTTAAAAAGTATTAATTTTATGAAATTTTCTTATGATATCTTTTGCTTTAAGTAAAAACTTTTGGTTCAAACAAAAGATCACCATTCAAACTAAAATATAACAATATAACTTAACTAATGTTAACGAAAGATCACCGTTTAAACTAAAATATAACAATATAATTTGACTCATGTAAAAGAATTTTCTCTCAAACGAAAATTAAGTGAAAAATTGGGAATCCAAAAGATTATAATTTACAAAATTCGCTCTACTAAATGCTATCTATAGAGAAAATGTGTAACTTACTAAGAAAACTATCCAGCAGTTAGGTATCCCATAAATATAGGCTATGTTCGTATTCAAATCTCAAATCCTTACTAAATTAATACAATTAATTACAGAAAGAAATTAAACGTATATATGGGCCATATTCTCACTGATTTCTACAGAGTATCCAATGTGCAATTATTTAATGCAACATACATTATATATATATATATATAATATATATATATATATATATGTATATGTATGTATGCATATATTATACAATATTTCATAACTAATAGGTATTTTGTCAAAAAAAATTCTAACTATTTCCCTTTATAGATTTTCAATTTTTACTCGTTTTATCATTTCATTTTATTCACACAGTTTACTATCATATATTTTTCTATATATTTTAATTATTATTTTCATACTTTATTATTTCATAATCCATTAAATTTTTTAGTATACAATTAAAGGGAAATGTTTCTAGTAATACTTTTGTTATGTTTTATAAATATGTTTTTCAAAATGTAAATTAAGTAAGTTTGCTTTTTTTTATTCAAGTTATTTTAATTTCAATTTATATGTTTATTACATTTGCTAGGTTGAATAATTTTTATTTTTGAGATTTTGTTTTGCTTCATCCGTAGAAAACACGTGCTCATGTTTATTCATATTTGTTACTTCAAAATAATATAATTTTAAGAAAACATACAATTTTATAATAATAACATTTCAGAAAGTATATGATAAATATTTTGTAACTAAAAAGTTATATACTCACCTTTGAGTAAAGAGGTGACATGGTTATGTATTTTTCTTAAATAAAAAACAATTTTTATTTATTAAAAGATAATTTTAACTAAAAAGTAATACTAAGTGTAATTAAAAACGACGCATCATTTATACCATGATATAAATTATATAAATGACATGATATTATAAATATAATATGTAATAATTACATAATTATCATAAATTAATTTTTTTTACCTTATTATTGTTTTGTAATATTATTTCTTAAGTATTGCTATTGAAACCAACATTCTAACATTTCGATATGAACTAAATTAAAATATAAAAATGGAGTTACAATATTATCACATCATTATAATACAGCTTTTATAAATTTCATATAAAAATAGATAAATAAATTGTAATGAAATAAAGATATAAAAGAGTCTTTCTACTATTCTAAGGAACATCTTTATCAACTTCCGAATCCCAATGATTTGACTTTTGTATATGACTCTAACCAGTGTTAACAATGGCGGTTGTTACCAAAAACACACTGAAAATGGATATCAGTGAGTTGAGAAAAACAGTGGAGGAAGTGGAACTTGTTGATGCTCATGCTCACAATATAGTTTCTCTTCACTCCAACTTTTCCTTTATTCACGCCTTTTCCGAGGCCAATGGTGACGCCCTTACTTTCTCACCTAACTCTCTTTCTTTCAAGGTAACTTCGCTTTTACAATTTATTCTCTAACTTTGCTTCATCTACGTTCTATTGTTGTGTTGGAGCAACGTTTTTTTTAATTGCCATGTGCTGCAAACTTTGAGGGACATCGATTCATACTTCCAACAGTAAAAAAGAGTCAACGAGTCTGAACTAATGGATGTGTAATCTGTGACTCTTCACTAGGTGGTCAACTACTTATGTGTCAATGCTGGAACTCTTTCTTATTGTACTATTTATTGATCTTGTTTGAAGAAACTTACTCGTGATTTTATATTTTTTCAATCAATTTTGACTCACAAGGAAAGTGTTAGAGAGCAGGAAACTTCTAACCAATATTGCATTTGATTAGTTATAATGGGTTTTGGTTTTGGCGGTTTAGTTATTCTTTGGTTGGATTACATTCTGCTGTCACTACTAACAAAGGAAATAATCAATGCTTAGATTAGATTAACTGAGATTAGCATTTAATTAGTGATAATAAACCTAAGGTAAAGGGAGGAAATCAAATTAGATTTACACTTTTTCATCTTTCTGTTCATACAGAGCTATGCATAAAAAAGTCATTTCTCTTAAGCTTACTCTTAAGCAATTCAAGGTGCTTACATGAGTCAGGGTGCTGTCTCCATGTATCAGAGTGTTGGTGAATTTGATGGGGATTTCAGCACTTGTGCACTACTTTACTCTTCAACTTATATTTGCTAAAATATTATCCTCTAAAAAACTTATTTGAGGAACTTTATTTTCAGTCTGGCTGGAATCTCATTGTAACAGCCTATTTTGTCTTGTTAATATAACAGAGAAATTTAAGAGATATTGCTGAGCTGTATGGATCCGAGATATCCTTGCAAGCTGTTGAAGACTACCGGAGAGCATCCGGAATGCAATCCATCTGCTCATCATGCTTTAAAGCTGCAAGAATCACTGCCATACTTATTGATGATGGCATACAATTGGACAAAAAGCATGACATAGAATGGCACAAGAGTTTTATACCTTTTGTTGGTAGAATCTTAAGAATTGAACGATTGGCCGAGGAAATCCTCGATGAGGTGAGTTACCAGCACAAAATCACTTTTAATTTGCATTATCATGCTTATTAGGTATCTTTGGTAAAATTTCATAACAGTATTTCTCGGGGACAAAAAAATTCCATTCTGGTATTAGTTTAATGTTACTGTTTGTTTCCACGTGATTATATATGCAGGAAAGAGAATACTGTATTCAAATCCCTTCTCTATTGTTTAAGTTAGAGGGTTAGGCCTTCAAAATTTCAGACATCCGTGCTACTTCCTTTCTGTGAAAGCATTTTATAAAATTAAAGAAAAAACAGGAGTTTCGAAATGAGGAGAAATATGTTGTGTTTTGCAAGGTTCATTCTGGACCAGTAGTTTTGCACATGAACTTTCACAATATGTGCATCCATTTCGAAGGCTTCATCTGCGTAGCTATTTACAGAATTTCTTAAATTGTTTCTGCAAATTAATGTTCGAATACATTAAGCATAACTTATCAGAGAAAATTCTTTAAGTAGAGATTCCTTAGTCTTTGTTTGAAAGAAAATTTCCGACTAAATTATAATTTAATCAACTTTATATCACATCTTCCATTTGGATTTTGTGAAGTTTGAGTATTAAACAGCAACTTACACATATGCTCTTCAAGGGAGAAAAGGAATGAAGAAACTAGTAAGTGATTTTTTTCCAACATTTTAAGATCCCATAGTATTTGACTGGTAAAAAGGGATTTTGATCCTTACAGTCTATGGGATGCTGAAATTTCCAAGACATCCCATCATGATAGCAGGCCAGAAAGTTATTTGCTTTCCACCAGAACCAGAATTGATCAATTGATGAGGGATTCTCTGCTATGCTTGATGCCTAAAATTATAGCTTGTTAAGCCATGTGAAGGTCTTAAAGAAACTTCGGTGACATTTTTAGTTTTGGTGCTCTTTCTTATTATGATTTCAAGACTCCTTCAAATTGCCATCCTTTAATCATTTTTTCACCTTGAATTTTAATATATATACATATATATATATAGTAATATCAACTTTGTCTACTATTTTCTCTAATTTTTATGGACAGTGAATGTTTCATTCTCTCTGGAGATTATTATGCGGCAATTGAGTCTAAAAGTGAATTCGGAAAATTCAAAGAAATTAAATTTTATTTGGGAAATTATTCTCATCAGAAGTCTGTGAATCAAGGCCAGTGCTGTTAGTTAGGGAATATGTAATTGTTCAATTGTATATTTTGCAAGCTCCTATTTAATTGCAGCCGTCTATTTGCAGTCTTATTTATGTTCTGCCTCTAGGTCATTCACCTTCTTGTTATATTATCTTATATATAAATCTGATGTTGAAGGACTTGCCTGATGGATCTTCTTGGACTGTGGATTCATTTACTAAAGCATTTGTCTCAAAGCTGAAATCATATCCTTTATATGTTTTTCTCTCTATCTCTCTCCACACACTGCACGCAATGCTGTTTTTTTAGCTGTATTAGAATATAATATTTTAGCTGTATTCCTTAGCAATGCTGTTACAGTTGCTGGTGAGATATTTGGATTGAAAAGCATAGCTGCATACCGCAGTGGCTTAGAAATCAATACTAATGTTACTAAAAAGGATGCTGAGGAGGGACTGAGGCAAGAATTGATTGGTGAGTAGAGTGTGCAGGTTTGTTTTAATATAATCTGTTTCGGTATATTCTTTCTCACCTTTCTTTACTTTCAGCTGGGAAGCCTGTCCGTATTGCAAACAAAAATCTTATTGACTACATCTTCTTGCTAAGTTTGGAGGTTGCTCAATCCTATGACCTGCCAATGCAGATACACACGGGGTAATGGACAGTTTTAAATTGTTTGATACTTTTACATATATTGATATCCAAGTATTTTGGGGGAATACATAATAAAAGCTGTGGATACTGAAACTCTTTAGGAATTTCAAAATATTACTCAGCTAAGATCAATTCAAATAATTTCATTTCTATGTGCTTAACAGAACCGTATTAGTAAGGTTACTTGAACAACAAGGCATATACTATCTTACATTTTGTTCTCAAAACATCAATGATAGGTGAAATTAGTTTGCACCTTTTCCATTTCTAGGATTTACCACACTTCTCTATATGTCAAAGATACTTTTTTTTTCTCTATTTACAGCTGTCAGGCAAAAATCACCATGATTCTCAGCTTTAGGATACTAATTTTTCTTTTGTTAACTAGCTTTGGGGATAAAGATTTGGATATGCGACTGTCCAATCCTCTTCATCTACGTGCAGTTCTTGAGGACAAGAGATATTCGAAGTCTCGGATTGTTTTTTTGCATGCATCCTATCCATTCTCAAGGGAAGCGTCATATCTAGCCTCTGTTTACTCACAGGCAAACATTTTACAACTCAATGACTCGGTATTAGTATATTTGAGTTACTGGTTAACTGGCATGTAACACAGTCTCTCTCTTTCAGGTCTACCTTGATTTTGGGCTGGCAATTCCAAAGTTGAGTCTACATGGGATGATTTCTTCAATGAAGGAGCTATTAGAATTGGCTCCAATAAATAAGGTGACAATATAACAAAATAAATTGAATATTATGTGTAAATTGCAAAGGAATAAGAATTTTATAATGAAATTAGAATCTTCTTGAACTTTGGGTTATCCCATGAAACCTGTAAATTGCAAGATTTTCTGGCCACGACAATTTATTGTTTCACGAGAATAAACTTTGCAATGCAGGTGATGTTCAGTACCGATGGCTATGCATTTCCTGAAACATTTTACTTAGGTTAGTTTGTAGTGTTTATCTCTTTGTGGCTTTTGCTGAGTTTGAAAACTCGTAACTCATATGGTGTGAATACTACTGGTTAATGCTATGAGTTTTTATTTTACAGGTGCAAAGAAGTCTCGTGAAGTTGTCTTCTCTGTTCTACGTGATGCATGCATTGATGGTGATCTCTCAGTTCCTGAGGCTGTGGAAGCTGCAAAGGACATCTTTGCAAGAAATGCAATTCACTTCTACAAGATTAGTTCAGCTAACGGCGTTATTAGTTCACGTAGTAATTTGTCCCAAAAGTTGAATGATGACCTAGACATTGACGTCTCACTTGTTCGTCTCATGTGGGTTGATGGTTCAGGACAGCACAGATGTCGTGTGAGTCTCCCTCCCTCAAGCGCTTTCCTTTTACTTCATTGTTCTTGGTTAACCTTGGGAGGAAATTATAGAAAGATGTTTACTTTGAGTTTTCAAATGCTAGGTCATTCTTTATTCTGTTTACATTTGGAATAAATCTAAATTGCATGGTTCTCACTCCAATCATGTTGTATATAGTTAGTTTAGTGTTTTTTCTTAGATATGATATTATTATGGAGAAGAGAAAAAGATGAAATCTATGCTAGAAAAGTTCTGCTTTGGTTTTGCTGCATTACATAACGTTTCAGTTGCATTATTGTTGACAAAGTGAACAGAGAAGTCAGGAATAATGTTGGATGCTAGATGCATTTTCAATCTCTAGAGAAATTGTTGGAAACAAGTTGACTGAGTTCAGGTTTATGTCTTAAGTGAAAAAATAATATGAAAATCCGCCCCCCTCCCCACTGAATTGCTGAGACATTATCTCCTTTCACACCTTTTGTCTCACTTGAAATTCAGAATACTAAGTCACTTTCTAGGAAGTTCTAATGCTGCATCCCTCATTTCCTAGTGCACATACTGGGATTGCAAATTTATGTCTTTAGGCACTTAAACTTCTGGCTGTACAGGCCTGGAAAAGTTCCGTTCAGCCAGTTTATGAATTCTTTTCTTTAAATTACATATTGAGATGGAGTTGTATTTTATTTCAGGGGGTTCCTAAAAAACGTTTCAATGATGTGGTTGTTAAGAATGGGGTTGGTTTAGCATTTGCGGCTATGGGATTCTCTTCTCTTATGGATGGACCTGCAGACGGATCTGGTCTAACTGCAGTTGGTGAAACAAGATTAATCCCTGATTTGTCTACTCTAAGGAGAATTCCATGGTAAATAATGTTTTTCTTTACAGGATATGAGCATTTTGCATAAATTAAACTTCCTTTACAATTGATTCTCAAATTATCAAGAATATAATATTCTTCAATAAATTAACGATGGAAAAGCTGAAAGGGAAATATCTTTTTTTGCCTTTTAAACTCCCTCGCCCCATTATGAGATATACTTGTTTATGCGCAGTGCAATAGTTTTCAGTCTTTATAAATTGTATGAAGAACTCAAAACAGTGAACCTTCCAATTTCCTTCCCTCAATTGGCAGCTGGCATTTTGGTCTCTCATGTCATTGAAGTTTCGGAACCAGATAATTTTGGATTATTATCCTATGTTTTTCTTTTCCTTGTGTCTTTTTCTCATTTCATTTTATATCAGTAATTGTTTTACTACTCATGTTTTGTTTATCTTATTATGCAAGTATCTTGTTTCTTTTCGTTTTCTTCTTTCTATTAAATCAATTTTGTATTTAATTGTTGCCATGTTTATTAACTAAGTAAATAGCAATTGCATCATGGCATGGTTCAAGTGTCTTCCAGAATGGAAGTCATCTTAAGGTGTAGGCTTTTTTTTATCCAGAAATATATTCTTAAGACAGATACAATTTTGTTAACTAATGCAACTCTCTTTTGAATAGGAATGAAAAAGACGAAATGGTTTTAGTTGACATGTGTGTTAAACCTGGTGAAGCTTGGGAATATTGCCCAAGAGATGCCTTAAGAAGAGCTTCTAAAATTCTGAAAGATGAATTTGACTTGGTACGAAGCAGAGTTTCTTTTATCCATTGAGAAGTATACGATATTTAACTTTTTCTTCTGCTTCCACTTCCAGGAAATGAAGGCAGGATTTGAGAATGAATTTATTCTCTTAAAGAGGCTAACAAGGTATGTTACATAATGTTATCTCTATGATCGGAATAGTACAATTTACAGGCAATTTGTTAAAAATGTGGAGAAAAAAAAATTCAGGGAAGGTAAAGAGGAATGGATACCATTTGACACGAGTCCATACTGCTCCACATCAGGATTTGATGCTGCTTCCCCCGTACTTCATGAAATTGTCAATGCTCTTCATTCCTTGGGAATTTCAGTTGAACAGGTAAAAAGAATTTGTGACATGATGAATTGTAAGTGAATGTATGATATGACTTTGTATGATTTTCATTGACTACTACTTTTATCTTCTGAAGATTGATTTCACATAAATGAAACAAGATTAGGGTGAACCTAATACACTCTGTAAAGAGAATTAATAGTAATTAACAGGGCACAACCAAAACACTATATTCTTAAAACTGAAAGTAAGCACTGAAAAGCCCATCAATCATGAATAATTTGGGCTTAAGCATGACCAAGGTCCTTAAAAGGATTATCCTTTATAGCATGTTTTAAGACATTGTCTGATACTTCTTTTCCAGCTGTCACCCTTGGCCCACTTTTTAAACTTACCTTTTTTCCTTAATATCCTAGATACACGGTGAAGCTGCAAAAGGTCAATTTGAGGTGGTTTTGAAGTATTCCATTTGCACTAAAGCTGCAGACAACTTAATTTTCACCCGTGAAGTTGTTAGGGCAATCGCCAGAAAGCATGGCTTGCTAGCAACTTTTATTCCAAAGTAAGTGGCAAAGTTTGTTGTAGTGTTATATGATATCCGTGTATTAGATTTTTGAACCAAAGAAAACCAAATTTGCATCTGAAAGCTACTTTGAAGACTATGCCAGCTTATTTGACACCATGTGGGCACAATTGTATAGTGATAATGTTGTAAAGAAGCCCATACTTGTATCTTCTACGGAGAAAGTGTCAATGAAAGTACCCTCGTGATTTGGATATATGCTAACTTAACAATATCTAAGCAAGACTTATACTTCAGGACTATTTCTCTTACTACCACTTTAAAATACCTGGTCGAATTTAAAATGTGAAAATAAATAATTTTAATAAATTTGTATACAATCAACTCTTTTATCATAAAATTATTAGTAATGAATGCTTTTACAATCAATGTGAAGTCACATATATCATACATGCTGTAGAGGGGTATGTTAATAAAACATAATTGCAGCTGATGAACTATCTAATGTAACTGTTAAAAATATTTTTGTTGTAACGACAGTTTTGTCATGCTATTTTTTAAGGTACGCATCAGATGATTTGGGTTCTGGGTCGCATGTTCATCTTAGCTTGTGGCGCAATGGCCAAAATGTATATATGGGATCTGGTGGATCATCTAAGCATGGAATATCAACTTTGGGAAGAGAATTTATGGCTGGAATTCTACAACATCTTCCTTCAATCTTGGCATTTATAGCACCACTCCCTAACAGGTTGCTCTTACATTGTCTTATTCTCTGTTTTTTGACCGAAACTGATGTTATTGTATGCATTATATTGCCAGCAATAATAAAGTTTTAGTTGTTCGGAGTAAGATAGGATTCTTTTTCCCTCTTTAACAAGCGTTATAGTAAAATGCAAATACCACCTTTTGGAATTATCCTGCAATGTCTCTTAGCTATCTGAATTCCTCACAGTTATGATCGATTGCAACCCAATACATGGAGTGGTGCGTACCTTTTTTGGGGAAACGAAAATAAGGAGGCTCCATTGCGTGCTTCATCTCCACCTGGAACTCTTGACGGTCTAGCCACTAACTTTGAGATGAAATCATTTGATGGTTCTGCCAATCCATACTTGGGCTTAGCAGCCATAATTGCTGCTGGCATTGATGGGCTTCGAAGGCATCTTCCTCTTCCTGAACCTGTTGGTAAAATCATATAACCTTTATTATATGTTTATATTAACCATGAACTGTAAGATAATAAAATAGTTAGCTATTGTGTTAGTTTGTATTAACTTGTGGAAGAAGTTCAATATAAATTGTATAAATCTTTCATTAGAAATCTTGTAAAAAAACCTGTTGGGACTTAAGCGTACTACATTACACTATAATGCACTATACTGACCGTTGCAGTCTTTTGTGTTTCCTATATTTACTTTTCAGTTTTTTTAGTAGACAGACTTACTAGTTCCTTAAAATGCTTATGGTTTTGCAATGTGGGACCTAAATCCAAAAATGGCCATCACATGGAAAGTATACTCTAGAAGGAATAAAGAGTCCAAAAGAGAGATAGAATTCTAGTGAGGTGGCACACGGCTACTGCATTTGCAGAAGGAATTCTCTTAGCTTATTCTGTTTTACAGCCTCTTTAATAGGACAGTAGGGGAATAAGGGAAGGCAAAAAAGAAGATTGTACACGGGTTGTTAGGAGAGTGTCTCTATATAGGACTCATAGGCTTTGGTTTATCTTTTTCATTGACTGTAATAACTTTGGTAGATTCTCTTTTATATCAAATAATACAGTTGCAGTGAAATCCTTGTTGGGGTTTGCATCAGAAGCCGAGGAAGCACAGTGGAAGCTGAATTTTATTTTCTTCTATCAAGTTTAATTCCAAATTTGCTGTCTTTTTTCATCTCTTTGTCTTTCATGTTCCTTTTACCAATCTACATAACGATTGCATAAATTTTTGTTGGGAATCTTACAATTTTTAGCTCCTGTATACAAATATCAATACAAACTTCTCATTTCATGTATGAAACAGATACAGATGCAAATCCGGAAATCCTTCAGAGATTGCCAGCATCCCTTTCTGAATCTTTGGATGCTCTCCATAAGGATGAGTTCCTTAAGGAATTTATCAATGAGAAGTTGCTAACTTGCATAAAATCAATTCGAAAGGTATGTATTCGATGTAGATGCCTTTTACCCTTGGGTTGCTGTTAAGCACTAGTTAGCTGCATGTTAGAGATATCAGACAAATGTTTTGCTTATTTTTTGTTTAAGCATGTTTTTCAAAATGTATTGTTTCTGTCCTTAAATATCTGTCCCGTATCAAACTATCAATAGACTAATCATGCTTTATGTAATAAATCCAGGAAAATGCTCCTCCAAAGTTTATCTCTAAAGTGAGCAAGTAATGATGTCTCTATAATCCATCCTTAATTAGTGGATTAAGATTTTAATAAACTTTCTTTTTCTTGGCACACTCATCAAATTAAATTGTGTGAATATACAAACCCTAAATCTTAAATCCTAAATCTTAAACCCTAAATCCTAAACCCTAAATCTTACAGAAATCTTAAACCATAAATCCTAAACCCTAAATCTTACAGAAGAATTATTTGAAACATCAAACTTTGTAGTAATGTTACTAGAGATTTCTTTGTATACATGGATTTGAATAGTTTTCTAGAAGACCAAGGAAAAGAAAGTGAGAAAAAAAATTAATTTTTTTATAAATTAAATTAATTTATGCTAATCATAATTTGTAAAGATTTATCTGCAGTAGTTTTTTCCAAGTCTGATTTTTAAGGTATGTACAAACTAATTTTAACTTCTGGAAAATTTTGTTTTATTTTTAAAAATATTTATGTTGAAGATCTCATATCTACTATAAATAAAATCAATTCATAATATATAAGTGATTGCAAATTCCATCTTAGAAGCTGATAAAGTTGAATTATTAAGACAATATTGGACTGTTACAGTGAGAGTTTGTTAGATATATTGATAAACAGTGTATTAAGACACAATTACCACAGTTATGTGATCATCACAAAAATTATTTAATTGTGGAGCATAACGTTTTGGGTATTCTGCACTGCTCTTAGTTTCATTTCTATGATTTTCTTAGCCAAAAGCTGCTAATTTTGATGCTTAATGTGACTTATATTATCAGGCTGAAATTGAGCATTACACGAAGCACAAGGATGCATACAAGCAACTCATTCACCGTTACTGAGCTAGTTGCCTTTTGTAGAATTCAAGACTGGTTTTGAGCACAGTTTAAGATCTGGTGAAATCTTAGCAATGACCAATTCATGTTACTTGCTTTTACTCTCGAGCTTTATGGTTCAGGGTAAAGACAATAATGGTCGTATCTTTTTTATATTCTCTTAACTATTATGTGTATCTTATACGTATCTATTCTATGTACCCTATTCCTAGTAAGATATGAATCATGGCCAATTTCTCTATATTTTTAAGATCTTCAAATTTTAAATAACATGTGGATTTAGTTTTTTTGTCTAAATATTTATTATAATTTTTAAAGTTAAGAACGATTACATTTGCATATTTTTGAAGTTTGAGGATTAAATTATTTGACCTTGTCTAATGAATCGGCATTCTCCAATTTTGCTTTTTTTTTATCAACATAGTTTCTAACATAGCGTCACAAAATCCTTTAATCTGAAATGAACATTTTTCTTGTTGCACAAACACAAATTAATTCACCCTACAAGTTACTGAAATACTGAAAGATCCTTTTTACAATCCTTAAATGAGATTCTTTAGAATCTATCTAAAATCTTGCAGGCGTTATGTATCTAAGTCTACTTATAATAAGATAAAGAAAATATGTGATCATACCTCTGTAAAATGTTTGATATACTTTCTTATCATTTTCGTCCTTGTTAAGAATAACAAGCGCATGCAGGGGAGTGTTTATAGGCTTTGCGTCTGACATGTTGAGTTTTTTTCAACACTTAGATGTATTTTTTATGGATAATAATATCCCTTCTCTTTGTTTGATCTCGAGGCCAAGAAAGAACTTGAACTCTCCCATCATACTCATTTTTTAATTCACCCTTGCACAAAAATTTTAATAGCACGGAAGATAATATCAACATAAATTTGAACAATGATAAAATCTTTGTTGTATTATTTACAAAATAAGATTGCATCAATTTTTCCTCTTGCAAACTCATTTTTTTAGAAGAAAATTGTTTAGTTTATCACACTAAGCTCTAAGAGCTTGTTTAAGACCGTCTTTTTAAGTTTACATAGATTTTCTTATTTAAGAAAGCACTTTTAACGCCACTTGTGAAAGCTTTATTTTTTTTAAGCAATTAAGATTAACAAAACAAAATCTTTATTCCTTCAAGACGTGCAACAAGAGCAAATATTTTAATAAAATTTTATACAAATATTTTAGTAAAATTTTATACTCTTTTTTTTTTTTTACAATAGTTTTGTGCTACCAATCTAACCTTATTTTTAATCATATTACCATCTTTGTTAAGCTTGTTTCTTTCAGTCTTGTTTTAATCACATTGGTCAAATGGAGGAGGTACTAATGACGGACATAATTGTTAGTAAATTAGTTGATTTTTTTTTTCATGGTTAGAATTCAATCTTTGTATATTAGAGCTTGTTTTACATTATTTGGTTCTTCTCGAAAAACTAAAATTGGAGTAGCTTCGCTCTAAAAGACAAATCGATTCTAACATCCTCGTTTCTTTCTCCTAAGATTTGATCTTGAAAATAAGCTGAAACATATTTTCACTTCTCTTAAAAGTTTTGGCCAATCTATGTTAGGCCTTCGTCTAAAGCTTCAACTACCTTAGACTCTTTTGTTTCTTCATTTGACAAAAAATTTTCGTGTATTCTAGTAATGCGAAGATATACAAAATTTAAGTAACGGTCTAATACTCTTTTATTAATTTTGAAAAAAATCATCAAGATTTGCATTTATGATTTTTTTACTTGAATTTATCAAAATAATCAAGAAATATACCTTATCACATAATAGCTCATTTAAACTACCGTATAATTCATATTAAAAAGTTGAGAAAATAATTATTTTATCTATTTTTTAAAATTATTTTATCAATTTTCTAATAAGTAGTTAAAGGTCCACAAGCTTACGTTTTTATTTCTTCTATAATAAAATATTATTAGAATTTTAATATTTTTGAATAAATGAAGTTATTTGAATATCTAAAATGTATTGTTTCTAGAACAAAATCTCAAATAAAACTATTACAAAAATTTAAACTAAAGTATTATTTTTGTTGGGGAAGCTAGTTTTATTTGAATTTTATTTACACAAAGGTGCGAAAGAAGAACACAACCCAATAACGACCTGAGCAAAATACGAACACAGATCTTGTTGGTGCCACAGGAGAAGGCAACATCAACAGTCGAAACCGACAGAAACTTGCAAGAGAGAACCGCTGAATCGCGGAATTGTTAACCAGGTGCGTTCTGCATGAATTGTGACCTAGAAACAAACAATTCCTGAGTAGTTTTTTTTTTCTTTTGCTTTTTTCTAGTGTCCAAGCTCGCTGAATCGACTCTAAACTCGCGACTTTACTCGTGTTTGTTCGATTTCGCCAGAGCCTACTCGAAAACGATTCTAGTGCGAGTTATTTGTATTTGAAGTTTAATGTCCTAAATTTACCCTTTAACTAAGAGTTTTTCTCTGCTATTGATTTCAAACTGCTTTAGGACAGAACATGGCATCAAAAAGGGAAAGGGGTGTTGGTGATAGAGTAGAGGATGAAGGTCTGGATAATGAATCAAAAAGGCAGAAGCTGGATGAGGATTCTTCTCCTTCTCCTCTGGTCTCCATTGCGAATCCACTTTCTGGGTTGGCCAATAATTATGCTGACATTGATGACGAGGAAGAATATGTTAGAAGGGAAAGGAGTTCTGTTAATGAGAGGAGGAATGATGGGTCCCAGCACAATGGGCATAGACATGGAGAGGCTGATCATAGTGATGAAGAAGACGATTCACGTGAACAATTATTTAGTGGAAGAAACAATCGCCAGGTTGAGGTTCGGAAGGACTGTCCTTATCTCGATACTGTTAATAGACAGGTGCTTGACTTATCTGGTCCATTGTTGATAGTAGTTTTACTGATTTTTCATGCTATTTGAATTTTTATGACATTTATGCACGCGCAGGTTTTGGATTTTGACTTTGAAAAATTCTGTTCTGTCTCCCTGTCGAATTTAAATGTGTATGCATGTTTGGTTTGTGGGAAGTATTACCAAGGGAGAGGGAGGAAGTCTCATGCATATACACATAGTCTGGAAGCAGGACACCATGTTTATATCAATCTCCGCACTGAAAATGTCTACTGTCTTCCTGATGGTTATGAAATTAATGATCCTTCATTAGATGACATTCGGCATGTTTTAAATCCAAGGTTAGTCTTTTTTTTTTTTTTTTGGCTTTGCTGCAGACAATATTTTAGCTACATCTCTCTGTCTCTATCGTCATAAGCTGTTGGCTGGTGACTATGTTCATATTATAATATTTTGTGCAATGTATGTCAGCTGTTGTTAGCCGGTTAGAGTATTTATTTACCACTTGTATCTCCCCAGAAAAGTGATTTTTATCCACTCTGTAGCTCAAAATTCATGCTATGGACCTTCGTAATAAGTTATTAACACCAAGGATTGTGGTTGAATTTGTCATCTGCTTACACAAAGTTTGTGAGCTTCTAGACTTGAGCCTTGGCTTGGACACTCTGTGAATAGGTATGAGATTGGATCCTTACTGGTGTTAAACGTATCCCCATCCACTCTATGGTAGGGCCAATGGTGAGCCCTAAACTAGAACTATCCCTAGACAATGCATCTGATCTGACGGGTAGATTGGGGGTCAACCTTGGAATCCCTTTTACATACCCAAAATAAAAATAGTTTCTTTGCATGGTGGCATAAGAAATAATTGTTTTACCCTTGTTTATTATCTCACTGATGTTAATATCTGTATCTTTATAATAAACAATGGCTTTTGTTTTTATGAGCTATGGGTTTGGGCTTTGTACTGAGTCATGGTTGATTTCTTAATAAATTCAGTCACGTACATAGCATCTTTATGATTTGCATGTTGACATAATTTATCTTCTATTTTCTGCCTGTGTATGTGCCTAACTGCTTGTAATATGCTTGTTTGATGTTTATCAAATTATCAGCACTTGCTGTCATCATAAAAGATCAAGCTTCAATTTTCTGTAATTTAGAATCACATTGAAATATTTATTCACCGTTGATTAAGTTATCATCATCGTTATCATTTATGATTCTGCAGTATCTTATGTTTTCAGTACCTTGTGCATTCATATAGTTCTCTATATGCAGATTTACTGCAAAAGAAGTTGAACAACTTGACAAAAATAAACAGTGGTCTAGGGCACTTGATGGTTCTAGTTACCTCCCTGGAATGGTATATTTTTCATGCTTATAAGAATGAAATTTTTTAATATTATAGGAAGTTTGTTAGGTGTTTTATGGCCTACATTTATCCATTATACTATGACTTTTCAGGTGGGACTTAATAATATAAAGGAGACTGATTTTGTGAATGTAACAATTCAATCCTTAATGAGGGTTACCCCATTGAGGAATTTTTTCCTTATCCCCGAAAATTATCAACACTGCAAATCTCCACTGGTTAATCGATTTGGTGAGCTTACTAGAAAAACATGGCATGCACGGAACTTTAAAGGACAGGTTTGTTTCTGATAAATTCATTGTGTACCATATTATTATGATTTGGTGGTGACTTGTCCAACAAGATGCGTGTCAACAGGTCAGCCCACATGAGTTTCTACAAGCTGTGATGAAAGCCAGTAAGAAAAGGTTTCGGATAGGTGCACAATCTGATCCAGTTGAGTTCATGTCATGGCTTCTTAATACGCTACATGCAGATCTTAAGACATCAAAAAAGAATACCAGCATAATCTATGAGTGTTTTCAGGTTCTTCTTTATCCACTGTAATTTTCTTTTCTTTTGGTTCACATGTTGCTGGCAGAAGCTATTCACTAGGTGTGTTTGTTGTTTTAATTTAACTGTGGTTGCAGGGTGAACTTGAGGTTGTGAAAGAGATTCCTAACAAAGGGACCATTGATAAAAAAGAAAACACTGAATACCAGAACAATGCTGAGAAACTTTCGGATGGGGTAAATGAACGAAATGCATTTGTCAAAGAAACTTCAAAAATGCCATTTCTAATGTTAGGGTTGGACTTGCCGCCACCTCCTCTTTTCAAGGATGTGATGGAAAAAAATATAATACCACAGGTACTAATCCACCAATGCTACTGTTCTTTTTGCATGGGATGATGTAGTTGATAATGATATAATCTGCATCGAGGTGATCTAAATTGAAGTTTAAATTGTTATTCTGTTTGTAACTGTTATATTTGAGAGACTTGTAAAAATAAGAAATTTGTGGATATTAATGTATGGAAGGATGTTTTTACACTAATGCTGGTAACTAATAGTCACTTTTAAACCATTCTTTAAGAGCAAAGCAAAGCAAATAGTTTTAGATTTACTTGACTGATTATGTCTATGTTATACATCCTTTACAGTAAATTTATCTTGTTTTCTAATCATGTCTTTGTGTTGGCTGTTTATCTTGCTACGTGCCATGGACTGCGTCTTGACTGGGAATGTGCTATTCACTTTCTCAACTCGTCCATCACACTCCCATGAGTAAACATGCTCATAGTTGCGCATTGTCCTAGTTCCAATAAAATCCCTTGCCATGAAAGGACCCTTGTTTGGTTGATATCCACTTGTTCTGATTCTCATCATGAGCTTTCAACTTCCCATTATTTTACAACTCATCTTAAAGCATATATACAAATTTCTAGCCATCTCCTTGTGGAAAAACTCCAAGAAGTTTTGTAAACACTAAAAATGACCAGGGAGACAAATTTTGAATTCCTTTTCTGGATGCTAATCTATCTGTTTTGAGCCACCTGTGCACCCATTTGTATTTTGTAGTTGAAATTCCCATCTTCTTGTTGGGTACGTTGATGCATTCATTTTAAAATATCTGCAAATACCATGGGGTTAATGGCTTTCCTTCCCCCCAACCAGTGATACCTTTTGTTGTGTACATTCTAATTGCTCGAGATTTATGAATTTAAAACGCAAACCTGTAATTATTTTACATACCCCCTCGACATTGTACTATAGTTTAGGTTATCTTTTATTTGAATGCCGTGACCGTGATGTAAAAGCTTTAAAGCAAGTGGTAGAGTTCCCTCTAAAGCAAGGATAATTAGTTCCAATTGCAATTCCACTTTTCCACTTGTGAACTTGAGTTTTGGTTTTCATGTTTAAAGCTTTTTTATTTGGAAGTTCTATCTGTCTTATTTTTCGTACTTGCCTGCTAATATAAATTGGCTTGATTTTTAGGTTCCACTCTTTAACATACTGAAGAAGTTTGATGGTGAAACTATCACAGAGGTTGTCCGACCTCATATAGCAAGGATGAAATATCGTGTTACCAGATTGCCTAAGTATATGATTCTTCACATGCGTCGGTTTACCAAGAATAATTTTTTTGTAGAAAAGAATCCGACATTAGGTAATAATTTGTGTTGTGAGCTGTACTTTATTCAAGTTAACACCCACATACTTCTAACCTCACCCTATATTTGCTTCAGTCAACTTTCCTGTGAAGAACCTGGAGTTGAAGGATTACATTCCCTTGCCAACACCAAAAGAAAATGAGAAATTGAGATCTAAGTATGATTTAATTGCTAATGTTGTTCATGATGGCAAACCTGGTGAAGGTTTCTATAGGGTTTTTGTGCAGCGCAAATCAGAAGAACTATGGTAAGTTCTATTTCTCGATTATATAAAAAATCTCCATGAATTTGAAAGAATGAATTTATGGATGTTCAACAAAGACGAAGACTAATACCTTGTTTCTTTAGGTATGAGATGCAGGATTTGCATGTCTCTGAAACACTTCCTCATTTGGTCGCACTTTCAGAAACTTATATGCAGATTTATGAACAGCAGCAGTGAAAGGCTGAGTTCGAATCCTTTTCTATGTGCACCACAACCTTAAGCACATTATCTGCTGAAGGGTTGAGAATGAGAGATTTCAGGTGCACATAGCAGCCAGCTTGATTAGCAGGCTGCAATTGAGTTGGGATGGTTGGGGTTAAAACTAAAAATTAACCCCTGTTTCTGAGTATTGAAGCTGTCTATTTTGACCGGTTCAGTCCATAATATGCAGATGTACTGCATGCCTCCGAGTGACCCACTTGGATTTTTGTAGTACTTATCTGATAGTAAGTTCACTAGTAACACATGGAATGCGATATACCTTCAAGGGTAATCCAGATTTTGGTTCGATGAACATTCTCCCATCCCCTTCAGGAGGCTGTTTAGAATATGCTGATTTGGGACTGTTTAGTCCTTGAATCTTCAAGATCTAATGCATGGCGTTTCTTTCTATTTAACTATACAAATCATTTTTGGCACGCTAGTGTAAACTTACAAAGATTGATGTTATTGTGCTAGTGGATGATAATTAATCGGATATTGTTTCTTTTGTTCATTCAGGGTCGTAGTATTTCACACCCATGCCACATATGCTTAATGGCAATAAAAAAATTACACTAAGTCAATTTAATAGACCTAGCAGGGTTCTCTTAGCTCAGAACAGTGTTTGGTTTGGATACTTTCTGCACACTGGGTTCAACCTATGTTACTGGCTGTGGTCTAGGGTCATTTAATACTTCAATTTTTTTACTTGTGTACATCATGCAGTCATATCCTACTATTTCTAAAACTCTAAAGATAGCCATTTTTTTTTACTGATTCCAAACTTTCCAAAAATCATTTCTTCTGTTAATTGATTCAAATATCTTTTGATGTTATTTCTTTTTCCAACTAAGTTTCCCAGAAAGATAGTCAATAACATCTCAAAAAATTATGTACACTAACTAGTTCATCAAACAACAGCATATACTAAGTACCGTGTAACCAAAACAGTTAACTGATTAAAACAGCTAAATTACACTACCAAGACTGATTAGACTAAAATTAATTGAAAATAAAAAATTGTAAGACAAAAATTTAAATTTTGCAGAATTGTAAAATGGAACTTGTTCTTTGTGTTCATGTTCTCCCACCTTTCTTTTCTGATTTAGTCTCAGATTCTTCATCTTCGGTGTCATTCTCGGACTGAATTACTTTGTCAAAGAAACCCTCCTCCTTTGTTTCAGATTCAGAGGTGTCTTCTTCATCTCTCTCTTGGGTTCCTGTTGCCATTTCACTTCCTCCATTGTCATCATCTGTACTGCCAACCTGATCTGCACTAGTTGGTAGAAGATGAAGTACTAGTAGCAGGCTCTTGTTGTGGTGATGCTTGAGGCCTAGGAGCAAGACCCTGTACTTGATCAAGAGGGTTGGTGCAATGAGCTTCTATAAATGCTCTGCTACTGGAAGGCAAAGCTTTCTAAGAGGATGGTTTGTAATTTCAGCCGCTTTTGACTTGCACAGCGCATTAATAAAACTTCGGAATCCTAAGGGTGTCAAGTTCTCCCTGCTTCATACCAATTTGAACATGCATCACCTTATCACCTTTTAAATTTTCTAAAATTATCCTTTATTTTGGATTTCAAAATTCAGAATTTGAAAATAAAAATCTCATTCTGGAAAAATAAATTCGAAATGTAACAAATACATTTTGAAAAGAAAAATCCAGAACATAAAATTTAAAACTATATTTTAGAAAAGAATTTCGAAATTCAAAAATATGTTTCAGAAATGTATTCCAGAAAAAAGGTTCGAGGAGTATTTTTTTATCCACATTTTCTTTTCATTAAGGTAATTTTGGAAGGATATTTTTGTTATTTTACTAAAAATTTGGGTGCATGTTCAAATTTATATGGTGCGGAAAGAATTTGACCCTAAGGGTTCGGCTACTCCACGTGAGGATAGCTTGGACAACACAAATGTATACGGCTCCTAAAAATAATGGGCCTTTTCTTGCTCTACCCCCATAATTTTTAGCTGCATCCTCATAATTTCTATAAAATGACTATTTTACCCTTCATAAAAGTGACTTTTCAAATCTTTTGGAATAAGCTTTTCAGAATTTTTAGAACATGGTCTCCGAAACAGAATTTCTTGAACATGATACTTCCTAAACGAACTTTTCGTGATTTTTTGAAGGCAGTTTCTTCCTGCACCCCTATATATTTTTTTGCTGCACCCCGATAATTTTGTAAATTTCGAAACTGGCCCCCACAATTTTGGGATTTGGGAGTGTGCTACGGATTCATCAATCCAGAAGTAAATCATGGTGCATTCCGGATGAGGGGGTGTTCCGGAAGCAAAGTTTGCATAAATTATTGATTTCTGGATTGCTGAATCCAAAAACCTAATTTCTATTACCGATTGGTGGATCCGGAATGATTTTTTTTAATTATGGATTTCTGAATCCGGAATGCATATTTTGAATTACGGATTGGCGGATCCAGAATGGTTTTTTCAATTATGAATGTTTTGCATTATTTTATTTTGAATTGACACTATTATTCATGTACTACCGGAAGCATCAATCCGGGAGATTACTGGAAACGCCAATCCGAAAATTTACCGGATTTCATAATTCAGAATACAAAAAAAAAATGTACAGTTTATAGAGGGATAGTTTTGTCTTTGGCCAACCTTTTGGGGGTGCAGGAAGAAAAATATGGGGGTGTAGGAAGAAACTGCCTTTTTTGAATTCGATGTAGTTCATTTATTAAGCCTCTTCATCATTCTATTCTTCCAAACAAAGCTCTATTTCTTTTAGTATAAATTATATTGTGCATTGTCTTGAGTGTATTGTGTGTCTTCTTTCTTGCATACCTAGTTCCTTCAAATCAAGTTTCCTTAGTTAAGTAAGTAATAATCATAATTCTATTAACACTTAATAGTTTTAATTATAGGTTCTTACATTTACACTAACCATAAATAATTTATTATTTTAATTAATATTTTTCTAATTGAATTTATTTTGGTCTTAATTATTTTTATAAAAGATATAGAAAAAAATTAACTTACTCTAAATATAAATTATCTTTACTCACAAAATTTTAGTTTTTAGTGAGATATATCGTTGAAAAAAAACTAAGAAACAAAATTAGAATTGAAAAAAAAAAGTTAAAGATGTTATATAGAAATTTGAGGATGAAAAAAAGCAAAATAAGATAAGAAATAAAAAAAAGACAAACAAGAAAAAAATAAACAAACCTTTAATCAAAGTTAATATAATGTTAATGGAATTTTGATTAAAATAGCACATTTGAATATTTATTTCCTGTGATACTATATTGTATTAAATATTTATCTAAATAGCATATTGTGCTAAATAATTATCAAAATATCAAAGTTTACTCTACAAGTTCAGAAATTGGTTCTATTCTGAATTTCATTTTGTTTATTTTGCCTTTTCATTTAAAAATAAAATAAAGAGACTTGATAATTTTAAGTTTTTAAAAAATAATTATTTAAGAAAATTACTTTTTCAAAAATCTATAAAAAAAATATAATCATTGAAAAAATATTTATTTGAATTGACTTAGAATACTTTTTAATATAGGATTTTATTTTACATTTTTTAATATTTACATTTATTTAATCTGTATTTACTTTTTAAATATTAATTTTTTGAATTCAATAAAAAACTAAATAATTACTTCTCGAAATATTTAATTTTCTAACAAATTAAATTTTATATTTTTAATTTTTCAATTAATTAGTTCTTAAAATAATAATTTTATAAATTATAATATTTTTAAATAATTATTTCTAAATAGAATTAGTTTTCTATATTATTATTTTTCAATATATTTATTTTTCTAAAATATTATTCCTCAATATAATTACCTTTCTAAAAAATATATTTTTTAAATATATTTTTCTAAATATATTTTTCTACAATTTTATTCAAAATATTTGCTTTTTAAGATAACATTTTCTATTTTAAAATTTTAAAACTCTGTTTTCTTCATTTTTAAATAGAAAAACAAAAAATTAAATAAAATCCAGATTTGAGTAATTATTAACATGCTAATGATGAAAATAAATTATCCAAGTGTGTTAATATCTCATGAAGTAAAATTCTTAAAATATAATTTATTTATTTTTACCTTCTCAAACCCAAGTTAGAGAACTTCTTTCATTGAGAATCAACTACCAAATATCATATACGACAGAGTTCATTAATTTGTTAATATTTATATCTATAACTTTTCTTCATGAATTAGTTTAAGTTACAATCTATTTTTATTGAAACTTTATCCTTTATATAAATTATTTTATTACACGAAATAAACTTTACTTTAGAACGATCTCTTCCATACCATAAAGAGACTCTTTAATTTTTATTTTTATTTTATACCAAAAGAGACTCTTCATTTATTAATTGAGTCAATGAAGATATTTTTTTTCTCATCCACCAAAAATAGTAATATATGAATGAATTAAAATTTAATTAAAATATAAATTTGAGTTTCAGTTTAAAGTAGGGGAACTCATTTTTTCTAATAAATTTTGGAGTTTAAACTAATAAAAGAGAAAGTATATTATTATAGTATTATTAGCATTTATCTCTATAATTTATTTTAAAAAATAGTATGTCTTATTCTTTGCTAAAAATATTAACTGCTTTTATTTTTACTAGTAGAAACCTAGACGCGGTTGCGCTTGTGTATTCACATTTTTTTACTCAAATTTTACTTAACATACATACAAAAGTAATTTTGGATGATAAGTCGAAAGTGAAAAGTAAAAAATGAAGTGCAAAAGTGTAGAGAGTGATTGAAAATGAAGGTTATTTTATTTTATATGTGAATTTTGTGTAGTAATGTGTGAGAATATGCTATTTTTTTCTTCTTGTTGTTGTCTTAAAATAAACTAATGAAAGAGTGAAGAGTCATATAAACTGTACATTAATATTAATTTAAAAAATAATTTTATTTTTTAAGTAATTCATATGAAATGAAAAAATATTATTGTATTAATAAAATGAGATATATTAAAAAAAGGATAAACTCGAAAAAAAATTTATGTACACCAAAAAGCGATTATAATAGAAAATCTTCTATATATAGGTATAGATAATATATTAAATGTGTTTATTTTTTATTCAAATTTATTTTAATAAAATATTGAGGGAAGTTATGGGTGGGAGAAGAGTTATGAATATTTTTTTTTATTGAGTTTTATAAATAGCATTTGGTTAACCAGAGGTGAGAGTCAACAAATTTTGAGACCTCTTCGTTTTGAAGAATGATTATATTTTAATTTAACTTTTATTTCCTGTCTATATTAAACATTTTTTGTTTGTGAATAAAATATATCTTTTGCTGACTCAATTAATAATTACACAGCCTCTTTATTGTATTTAAAGGTCGTTAAAGTAAAGTTTAATGAAATATTTTTTATGTTAAGAATAAAATTCTAATAAAATTACTCGAATATTAAACTAATAAACTTTACATATAAAATATTTAATTGCACATTTTTCCTACATAAATATTATTATTGTTTTGCAAATTTTACAGCCAATTTTTTCTGACATATGAGCATCAAAGTTTTCAATTTTTACACGTTTTTCCGATTAGTTTAATTCTTAACGGGTCATGAAAAAACTTGGAACAAAATATCAAAATCATATAATTTTGTAAAAATTAGTGATTCGGTGTTTATATATAAAAAAATTATTTATTAATACGTCATTATTCCATTAGAATTTTAACAAATAGGTACAATGCATAAAAGTTAAAAGTTTAATAAAAGACGTAGAAGAAATGTTAAAATTCACAAATTAGTGATAATTGAGCAGAAAGACATGCAATTAAGGTCATAAAAAAACATTAGTTAATTGCCAATTGACCTACCAAATTCAATTTGTTATAAATTCATTAAAAAATTAATCAAATTTAATTAAATCAGTTATAAAGTTAGATTGAAATTGTATTTAATGTTGATTTTGTTTAACAATTTTAAAATAAAATATGAACAATGAGTAACTCTTAAGTTGAGCAATAAAATAAATAAATAAATACAAACAAACAAAAAATCTAAAATAATGTTACAATTATAAAAAAAAAGTATTAGTAATATTTTGTTTTGTTATATTGGCGATCATAAGTTAAATAAATGTAGAGAAAAGTAACCAAGTAACATAACATTCATACTACATGAAACATTATGTTATCAAACGATATCTAACAAATAGTCCATAAAAAATTAAAAACAAAAATAATACAGTGAGTCAACTTAAATCAATATGATTTTCAACATGTTAATTATGAAAATTGAATCATTCAACCTAAATTTGTTTTAGTACAAATTTGAGACTTGTTAAATTTAATTCATTTTAATTATCGATACAGTTGAATTTAATAAAAGGAAATTAATCTCCAAATACAATGAACTATTGGTTTTAAGAGAAGTTTGTATGATTTACAAAATAAAAACATTTCAAAAGTAATATGTAGAAAATATATATAGATTTATTTAAAAGTGTAATATGATTTATTATTTCAATTTTATTTTCCAAACATTCAACTCTTAGAAATTGCAATCACGGAGTATCAACTACAATTACGTATAGATTTACACATAAATAACAAAAGAATCATAGAATCTAAACTCTCTTTTATTCTATTAATCATACATATCAACACTTAGATTTTAATATAAAAATGATATTCATTCAATGTAAGATTAAGGTATGCAAAATCTGAGTGAGCATATGCATTTATAATAAATTTTTCATAGCTTAATTTATTTATGTGATTAAAACATAGTTAAGATATCATTGTTACTTAGTACTTACAAATACAACTAATGTAAACACGCTATACTTATGTGACTCAACCAATCCATAATATCATACATCAATTCAGCCAAAAATATTTAATTTTAAATTCATGTATATATATCCACATAATTAATTAATAACATCTTTAAATGTTTTTATCTATTTATATAGACATGCATAATGTTAGAAAAAATTTAACAACTCATATTTTGATAGTATTGTAAACAACAAAGTATAAAACATTACCAGACTCTCGTCAGTGAGACAAAAGACTTTTGTTAACAAAATATCATGTAAGATGAAAGTGTTTTATCTATTAGACGATACAATTCTGTGAAGTCTCTTTTACGTCTGATAAGCAAAGTGTTTGCTCAAGCAATAACCACATAGTCTTAAGCCAACATTGTATTTCACAAATATCTTTATGTTTATTCTATGTTGCGAAAAATGTTTGTTTCCTTCATCTACTAAGAGGGTTGGCAAAACTTATGCCACATCAACGATCCGTTGAAAAGTAAGTTAAACATTTTTTGCCTTAACAACTCCCTATCTTACTTTGTCAACCCTCGAAAAAGTTATTTGGCATGTATGAATGCATGCATAAAAGGCATTTAATGCATATTCTATGTTCAAGTTGCTTAGACACAAGGAAGACATTCAAATGAGTTGAAGTTGTCCAATGAGAAGAAAATGATTTGTAACAACTCTTTTCTTCAATGCATATACAAAGATATCAATTGAAGAGAGAAACAAAAATCTTAGCCATTATTTTGAAAGTGCCAAAATGTTGTCAAAATATTTTTTGTGTGTCCCAAAATCTCCGTAAAGAGAACTATTGTATTCGTTTTAGAAAACTAGTAGATATAGCTTAAACCTAAGTTGAAAGAAGATACTCATTTTAGTGAGCAACCCTATGATCTTTTGATCACATCTTAGACAATCTTTTTTTTTGTCAATAGTGACTACATTCTCAAACAATACTCAAATTTTTAGTCATAAGTGACTAAGTATTAAAGAATATTTGATGGGTTAACCATGAACGACTACGTTCAGAGACAATACTCGCACATGTTAGTCAGGAGTGACTACTAGTTGAAAGAATACTCGTGTTGTAACTTGCAGTGTTAGTCTACATAGCGAAACTCAATATGATGATTGAAAACTAGACGTAATTTGCGTTACCAGACAAACCAGTATAAAACTTTAATTGCATGATATTGCATACTAATTTAATAAAGAGGTTTTCAAACTATGTTTTTGAAAGTCATGAAAGTTTTTTTGTCGAGTAAAAAAACATAGTTTGACATGTTATCATAAACCATAATTTGCAAAATTTGTCAAAAGTTTTTAAAACACTATTTAACCACATTTTATTGTGTATTTTATTGTGTTGTTTCTATTTTTCACACATAACATTTTCAACTTTAAAACATATCAATTTCATGGTATAAACAAGAAAATTGTTTTTTTTTTCAAAATATCTAACTTAAGTGAGATTGTATAAGAGAAAAATGTATAAGAGAAAAAAAAAATATATCTATCTCATTATCGCATCGCTTGAGAAAAAATAATCGCCAAAAAAAATAAATATTTATATCTTATTTTATTTTAGTTTGAGTAAGATTATCTCACTTCAATAAAAATATAAAGTAACAACTCAAAACGGTTTCAAAACTCACCTAAAACCATTCTCTAAGGTCAAACATTCTTAACAAAATCATTATACAAAAACACAATCACATGTTGCATAGATTTCACGTTGCAAGAATTTCAACCCAAAATAACCCTTTAAAACTCTATCTCCTACAAAAATATCAAACCCACCATAGAACTTTATTCTATTCCCACATACATTTATACCGATTTAGACTTAATATTATTATAAAATGTTCAAAGTTATCCTTCAAATTTAATATTTAAAATTCAACTCATTCACACATAAAATTCTTCAATTCAATCATCATATCACGTTCAATCTAATCTTGACGAGATATTATTCCAATATTATTTACTTCCGAAATAAATAAGAAATATTAATATTTTAAACATAGTTTTCTTACCTTAATTACTGAAATCATATAGAAAATTATTCAAAAAATAAGCAATATTAAGAAAATCCTAATTTGTTCACAGGGGATCTGAAACATATTATTACACACCAAAACTAATAGAAACTAATCTATTCAGTTGAAACCAAATTTTCAAACATGTAAACTAAATTAGAAAAAAAACACTTATTTGATTGAAATTTTGATGGGTCAAAAACCACGTCTCTGATACATCTTGATACTTCTGATAAACAGAAATACCATAATCATCTCCAAAATCTTAAACAAATAGAAAAAAAAAAGTTTGACCTTGCAGGGCACGTCTGAGACATAAATGTTAAATACCTATATATGTCTTTTTCCTTATTATTTCTTTCATTTCATTTTGAATTCTCTCTTAAAGAACCTTTTTCCTATTAGCCTTCTTGTTACTCTTTTTCTCATTATATAATGCATTTCTCCTTGCAATTAACAATGCTCTTTGCAGTTTCAACTCTTGCAATTCTCCCCAACCCAACTGCTATTGAAGCTCTGAAGTGTATACACTCACACACCTCTCTCTCTCTCTATATATATATATATATTTTTGTTGTGTTGGTGCTTAGAATGTGAAAGAAAATGATGAAGATTTTGCCTTGAATATGTTTATATATATGAATTTCAGTGACACAGGAAGAGGGAATGGAATTGAGTGAATTGAGAGAAACAGTGGAGGAGATTGAAATGGTGGATGGTCACTGCCACAACTTAGTTGAGTTTGACTCAAACTCCATCACTGGTGGTTTTGTCCAGGCCTTCACTGTGGGAGCCTTTGCTGATGCTGATGCCATTGCTTTTGCACAAACATCTTTATCCTTCAAGGTTTCTTCTTCTTCTTCATTGCTTTTTTACAACCCTCCAACTGTTTTTGCTTAACACTTTCTTTCATTTTAAGCTTTTCTTTTTCTTTTTTACTCACTAACAAAGTTAGGTAATATTATTTTAATTTATTAATCATTTTCTTAAAATATCTTCATTACAAATTTATACAAAAAGTCATTTAATTAGAGATCGTTAACTATGGGACTATAAATTAGAAAATTTCATATTATATATATATATATAAAAAAAATAAAATAAAATTTCATTTATAAATCGGTATATTAGAATCTATCTAAACTGTTAGTTCAGGTTCTCATGTGTCAGATTTTATAAGTTTTAAATAGATTTAAAGTGAATCTCTTAATAATAACTTCTTAACTAATTGAAAAATATTTTTAAACTAGAATAATATAAAACTAGTTAAAGCTTGACTATATATATTTTTTTTTGTTATTTATAATTGAGTGAAAATTAAAGATGAATGTATGACCCCAAATATGTGATACATGGTCAAAAGTTAAAACGTGATGAAAATTAGTATACCCATTTGCATTTTTTTTTTGTAATATTTATTACATTTTTCAAATTTATCCTATTTAAATTTTTAGACAAATGCCAATATCATTTAAGTTTAATTCTTCCATATATCATATATAACACTGGAAAAGAAAAAAAAAGTGCCATAAAATATAAACGCGCGTTTTTTACATAAAATAAAATGCATACTATAATTGTGAGCACGTATTAGTTTAATTGACCATGTTTTCAATAACACATCCAATACATAAACATTACATTTAATGCATATATTATAAAAAAAAAATTGAAACGAAGTTATCTCATTAGTAAAATCATCCAATGTAAGCTTCATAATAAAATAAAATTCAAATATCTAGATTTGTTTTACTTGGAAGAGATAGAATAAATATTTTTATATTTAATTACATGAAGTGAGAAATGATAGTGATATACCATTTTAAATATATATTTTTATTGTTGTGTAAAATTTATTAGAAGTATAAATTATGAGTTAGATGAATGTAAGTTCAATTTCCATGAATATGGAGAGTGCCTTTCTGATTCAAAGTACATTTGCATGATGTTTTTCTCTGTGTGGAATCTGGTTATGACAGCCAAAATGTATATTATATAATGATATCAGAAAGGTTTAAGAGATGTTGCTGAGCTATACGGAACCGAGGTATCTTTGCAAGGCGTAGAAGAATACCGTAGGGTGTCTGGACTACAATCCATCACCTCAACATGCTTAAAAGCTGCAAAAATCTCTGCCATACTAATAGATGATGGCATACAAATGGACAAAAAGAATGAAATAGAATGGCACAAGAATTTTATACCTTTTGCTGGCAGAATCTTAAGAACTGAACGAGTGGCAGAGCAAATCCTTGAACAAGTGAGATACCAATACACATTCACTTTTTTTTATTCTTTTGGTTTTAGGTGTTTGATTGATCTCTTGTTTTACATTGTGTTGCTAACCATGTTATGATTTATATATCTTACTTTTTTCATCAAGAAATTGTTAGTTTGTTGTACCATCACATTGTTTAGTTAAATCTCTGCATAGTATGTAAGTACTGAAAAGATTGATCAATATTATGAACAGATGTGAATCAAGGCCAGTGTTGATACTTGTTAGTTAACAAGCAACAAGGATTCCATTGGATATTTTGTAGAGTTCTTTTGTATTGCATCCTTCTATTTTGCAATTGTATTCGCAGCTTCTTAGCTATTCATCTAACTTTTGAATTTATGCTTATCTTATATTTATGTCTAATGCTCCCTGAAGGGTTTGTCTAATGGATCTTCATGGACAATCGATTCATTTACTGAAGCATACGTCTCAAAGTTGAGATCATATCCTTTAATTCACATGACTCTTTACACACTCACACAAGTTCTTAGCTTAAAAAAATCCATGTTTAGCTGGGTTCCTTAGCATCACTGTTACAGTTGCTAAAGAGATCTATGCTTTGAAAAGCATAGTTGCATACTACGGTGGCCTGGAAATCAACTTAAATGTAACTAAAACGGAAGCTGAAGAGAGTCTGAGACAGGTGTTAATAAATGGTAAGTATGCAATTTGGTTTTAATATCATCTTTTTCAGTTTATTATTTCTCACCCTTCTGTATTTTCAGCTACGAAGCCTATCTATATACTGCATCACAGAAATCTTGTTGACTATCTCTTCTTGCAAAGTTTGGAAATTGCTCTATCATATGACTTGCCAATGCAGATACACACAGGGTATTTGATGGATTTTAATTGATCTGTACTTTTACCATATTGGTATCCAAACATTTTTACTGGAATTTACAATAAAAGCTTTGGGTGAAACTAATGTGTTTGGTTTCATGCTAGAAAATATTTGAATTGATTATCTCCAGAAAAACCAAATGTTCCCACCAAACCTCAATTTGACTAGAAGTAATAAAATGAAACTTTTGCATTGGAGTTAAAAACTGACACTAGATTTTACATCAAACTTGTTTCCAGAATAAACAAAATTTACCTATTGAAACATTAGTTTGTTTAGTTTAGCTATTCTACTTGATTTTATACCTGTTTCACACTTTATACTTTTCTTTCTGCAACTAGCTTTGGGGATAGACTTTTGGATTTGAGGAAGTCCAATCCTCTTCATTTCCGTTCAGTTCTTGAGGACAGGAGATATTCAAAGTGTCGGTTTGTGTTTTTACATGCCTCCCATCCATTCTCAAAGGAAGCATCATATCTAGCTTCTGTTTACTCTCAGGCAAGCATTTTATGATTGATGGCCTAATGCATTGACTTGTATCAGTATATTAGAATTTCAATTAACCAAATTTTATCCCTCAGGTTTACCTTGATTTTGGGTTGGCAATTCCAAAGCTTAGTATGCATGGGATGATTTCAGCAGTTAAAGATCTACTAACTCTGGCTCCAATACATAAGGTGACAACTTAAGCCATCCAAATAGTTGTTGACTGAGAATAGAACTTTTCAGATAAACGTACCAACTAAGACCTAGAAGAAGAAAATATCCATGTGTTATATGTAACTAAAATTAGAAGTTCATAATTTCCCTTGCTCCATCTTTTTTCATCCTCCTCTCATAAAAAAATAGGCATGCTGATTGCAGAGATTGAAGATTAAATCTAAATAAGTTATGCATAGGATTTGAACTCTCTAATCTCCCACTTGATTTTGGAAAGTATCAAAATGCATGTATAATTTTGAACATTTCAGTTCTTTTACCATTTTCTTGAAATTCCCCTGCTTTTTATTTTCAGTAGAAAAAGGCACTGAATGTGTATAAAATGGAGCCACTTTATGAAATATACTGAAATATAAAATGCAATTGTTTTAAAAGTTTGTTACCCTTTTATTATAAGATGAAGTTTCAAATGAACATGAAACTGAGACATTATATCTCAAATAATTTTTGCAATGCAGGTGATGTTCAGCACTGACGCCTATACATTTCCTGAAACCTTCTACTTAGGTTGGTTAACATCAATTATGACAACCAAATTTGAAGTTTATGCTTAAATGCTTGCTGTGACAGTTTCAATTTCAAATGTTTTCCATGTACCTTGTTGTCTTTCCTAAACCTTATCTACACACACCAGTTCTAGAATCTCCAATGCAAAATGCTAAGTCATATCATATGCTTATGACTTCAACATATATTTTCATGTTCATAACTTAAGAGTCTAATCCAAGCACTTAGAATCGTGTCTAGAATCTATAATTATTGCTGGAAATTCTTACATGAAAAATGAATGCAACAAGTAATGTTTGCAGCTTTCACTCTCTTAAAATATTTCCATCTCTGTACTTGTTTACGTTGCGATGATTACAAGTTGAAGTCATAAGTTTGGGTTTAACAGGTGCAAAGAATTCCCGCGAAGTTGTTTTCTCTGTTCTACGTGATGCATACATTGATGGTGAGCTCTTAATTTCCGAGGCTGTGGAAGCTGCAAAAGACATACTCGCACGAAATGCAATCCGCTTCTATAAGATTAGTTCATCCAACATCACTGTCCCTTAAGTCAAGGAAGCACCAACACTTCTAAAAGTAGCAATGTTACATAATTGTTCATGTCGAACACTTTCAATGTTTCTAGCTGCATTCTTTAATAAATTAAACAATGTGTTTTCTTATTACCTCCAGTATGATTCATGTTCTTATTAAAAAAAAAACACAGATTATTATACATGATCTCTACTTTATGATCATTTTAAATTACTTCTTCGTTGATATTTTTTTCTCCCTAAAATTTGTTGTTACAGTGTGTTCGTGTTATGTTTTTATCTTTATAACACATTAATATATTAATATATGTTTTGGGTGGTCTATACTAGTACAGGTCACGAGAAAATTAAATTGATTAAGATGTTTCATTATTTAGCACTACTGGAAAATTGTGGTTATAATGCGATTTATTGTGACAATCGTAATCCATCTCTCATTGAGATGGTTGTAAAATTATAAATACAAAATTATGTACATTATTTTTTTTAACTTAGATAGTATGTGCTTATTATATTAGTTCAAGAAATAATAACATAGTAAGCTTTTAGGTGTAAGAAAAATTTGTCTTCTCACTTCCTCTTTTATCTTCTAGTTTGTGCCTCGACCTCTTTCCGTCACCATCATTTTGAGATTTATAAAACCTTAGTAACATTACTTGAACATTTTTTTAATATATACATGTGCTCATGAACCTTCTCTAGACTCTACACCAGTGTATCGTTGTAATTATCCATACTTCTCAAATAACCAATTGTTGATACCACTAAAGTTCTCACATAGAAAATTTGTTACCTCAAGCAGCTCACAATAATAATATTTTCAAAAGAATTACTTCTTTACTTTAGTTTCATCACAATTGTCATTACCACATACAATCCCAAAAAATCACATCCACAAGTTTAGATGCATTAAAATTATTTGCATATCACTGTTTTTTCATAATATTAGGAAAGTTTATAAAATATCACGCACTGCGGTAAGTTATTTTTAAACATTTTAATATATTAATAGATAAAATTTTCATATAATTATAAATTTTACACGGATTGCAACGTTGTTGATTAGATCATGCCTAAAGAGACCAAGAAATCAAGGACTGCAACACGTTACAGTGCACTTCACAGATCGTGTCCTGAGCAACAACAATGGGAGCACTAAAAAATAAATTGTAAGCACTTATTCCAAAATGCTGAAGGAAGGCTGTAAAGCTACGGCCAAAACTTCCATTTCATTACAAAATCACTAATCACACACTGACAGTCTAGTCAAGCCACCAATCACTACAGCACTGTCAGTTGCAGAAATACATTCATCCTCAACATATGGGATTGTTTTCCTTAGGGTCAGATCTATTGGAATGCTTCCATTGCCTGCAAACCACAAAGATGAGGCTGTAGCAACTATTCAAACTAAATAATGGTGGCGAAATATGCAATTCACACAATTGTTGGAGCCATGATAGCCACAGGTATGAAAGTGGCTGTATAATATGCAGGCATGAGACCAAGTGTGCAGCCGTTATAGTAATGCTGTGTTACTAGCAATAATGCATATATGCAATATACACCTTATAGCATAAGACTTATTATTACCAGCATCGATGCTATCCTGTTCTATACAAACGGCAGCATAATGAGAACCAGCTAACTCCAGAAGTCCAAACTGCCAATTGCTAGACGGATTCTGCAGGTCATCAGAAGACTCAACAGTAATATCATGTGCCTGTCAGCAGAGTAAAATGCTCATGGTAGAAAAAAGCCAACAAATCACCTTCCAAAATTTAATATGCTAATACTAAAGCAGGGCTTCATGCACACGCCCATACTACAGCAGTTGACTCCAGAGGAGAAATCGATATATCATCAGATAATGTCAATAAATAAGAGCTCTTTATATCTCAAAGTTCAAACAAACTTTACAAGTGCGAAGCATACCTTAGAAATCATATGAGGTGGAGCATGGATGTTTCCTTTCACATGGTCTCCTAATCGCACAGTGAAAGTCTTAAAAGGTGAGGCTGAGAAGCCCTTCCCTAGTGCTTTTACATATGCCTCCTGCAAATAGGAAATGTCTTTGTGAGTGACAGCTGCAGAACACAGATTGAATTTCAACTTACAACAAGTTATGCTGACGAACTATATTATGCTTATAATTAATAATTGCTTCAAAAATATAGGTTTCAAAGGAAATTGGTGCATACAACTCTAGACATTTTTAAATGGAGCTAACAAAAAAGGAACAAATCATATAGACACCTTTGAAATACATTAGATTAACTTGCATCTTTAACCAAAAATAAGTTTATGGTTTTACCTGAACATCAATTAATGCAAGAATATGCTTTCCAAGTAATTCCCGTTTTATAATAATATGGAAATATATTACCAATATCCTTAAAGCTAATGTAAGGTAGCAGAACACACCAATTCCCCATTACAATTCAAAAAACAAATAATTCTCAAAGAAAATAATATTGATATGATGATGCCAAACAAAAAAAGTAATTCAATTTTTCAATATAATATGTTCCAACTTCAAAACAGTCACATTTGTTTCTAACCATACTCTTTATTCAATAACCTAACAGAATTAGTGACATTCAATACAGTTACTAACCTTTAGAGTCCATAATTTAATGAACTCCTGAAGTCGGAGTTCAGGGTCCACAATGTGAGTCAACATTTCTATTTCACAGGGAGAAAAGAATCGTTGTGCAAAGGCTAATGTATCATTCTTTAACCTCCTTTGCTTCTCTTCCACATCAATACCAATCTACAATGAGAATGACAAGTTAAACAAGTTCAAAGACAATAAGGTCTACAGAAAAAAGACATTTTGATAGAAGATATCATTAAACTATAAGAGAATACAATGACAGTGATGGGCCTCAACAAAATGAGCCTCCATTGAAACAATACTATCGGAAGAGAAAAAAAGATAGGGATAAAATGGGTAGTAAGGAGGAGACAATGGTTATGCAAGATCATAACAGACTGCATGCATTGCAAAAGGAGAATGAAGAGAGACGTGGAAATCAACTAAGTGGAGGGAGGATACGAGGAAGTGGAAGGTGAGGAGGGAGGATAGGATTCATTTCAGATATTTTGAGGGTGGTTGTTTTTGTTGAAGATGGATGAAGCTTATTATCTGCTGTCCTAGTGTGTGTTTGATGAAGAAAATTGCAAGTTTGCTTTGAAGGTTGTAGAGTGATGTAATTAGGTGATCTTGTATGCAAGTTAGAGTGAGTTTAAGGTAGCCTTTTTTGCTTCGTGACCTACCTTATATGCCTAATCAAGGTGGTGAGATCAAGCACAAGAAGTGATTCAATGTTTTCCTAAACACTACTTTAAGTTTTCTCAAAATCAGGTTACTGCACAAAAATAAATCTGTTGATTTGTAAAACAATAGATTTATTTCTGAACTGCTGAAATGTTTTCAAAATTCTGTTAGGGCACCAAACAGTTTGTTGCAACCCGTTACTTCTGTTAAGATGAGCTGGAAGTATTTTCAGAAAAACAATTTGTTTAGATTTGATTTAACATGTTCTTTTTATAACAGCTTTTTAACTTCTTCTTTTTTAAAGATGTTATAAACTGTTTTCTATATAAAGAGAGACACATCTCATATGAAAATGTAGTTGTGCAATCACGTTTTAAATAGAGATCAAAAGTTTTCAGTGAGTGGAAAAAGGATTTGAATGAGTTTTTGAAAGATTTTCTAAAAGAACTTCAAGAGTGCTTGTTCTTTGTGTGCCTTGATCTTGGTGGAGGTATTGTCACTGTTGTGCTGCAATCTGGGCTACTGGTTTTCAGTTTCTTGCATCTTCTTTTAGGTGTTTTCCTTCCTTGATTCATTCTTGTGTAAAGGTGATTGTGTAAGACACTTCTTGATTTCTTAAAGTGCAAGTAGTGCTGAAATAGGGTTTTCAGCTTTGAGTGCCTTGTTCTTGTAGGGTTCAAGAACTGCAAGGTGTTGTAATTGTGTTGAACAGTTTTTAGTGAATTCCACCTTGGTGTGAGGTGAAACTGAATGTAGCTCTTTATGAGTGAACCAGTATAAATTGTGTTTGCATCATTCTTCTCAATCCCTGCACTTTTTCCGCTTAATTGGATAATCTGTCAGGAAATAAATTTGTTCTTTTAAAATTGAATCTGTTATTTCTGGGCTTGTTCATACTGTTCTTTGTTCTGGAAAAATCTTTTAATCACAAGAAGCTTTCTGAATCTGTGTGTTGACTGGTTTAAGAACAAACAATTTCTTTGAAATAACTTTGTTAAAGATTTACTTTCTTTAAAGAATTGTATTAAAAGATCTTGTGTTGATCTCTTTATGTAAATCTTGTTCTTATTGCTGCTGTAAGAAATAACTCACCTTGTTCTGGAAAATTTCTCTGTTTAATCTCAATGCTAATCTGAACTAGTTTCTAGTTTTGATAAAGTGTGTTGAAAAATAAATTTGTTCCTTTCAAAATCAATCTGTTCTTTTCACCCCCCTCTTGAACTTAGACTCTAATAGACCCAACAGTTTTCATAGAGCATGTTCTAATTCTTTGATTTTGATCTTATTTTTTGGCATTTTCCGTTTTTGTTAGCCTTGTAACCAAGGGTTGATCCTTGAAGGTTACATGAATTAAATAAAAGAATGGTTCCTATAACTAGTATAAGAGCTCCTGATCCTGGGAACATATGATGGTAGCCAAATGAATAGATAATTGTTTAAATAGTGTTGAACAGAGGCTTGAAGGAGTTCAGGCTTCAATTCAAGAAGAGTTCCACCAGCACATGGAAGAGATGATGCGACCAATGACAGAGCAGATTAATGCTGAAGTTAGGGAAGTTAGGGTGGAGAGGGAAGGTGAGAACAATGACAATGGGGAAGACTGGATAGAATATATAAGGGAGAAGCGTGTGAAACGAGTAGAAGTGCCATACTTTGAAGGAGACAATCCGCATGGGTATAGGGTGGAGCAATATTTTGTGATAAACTGCATTCCAAAAGCAGAGAAGATGGACACAACAATGGTGTGTTTAGAGGGAAGGACATTGAACTGGTACCAATGGTGGGAACCTCAGGTATTGATGGTGACGTGACGGAAATTCCAGCAATCACTTTCTGGTCAATTTTAGATGGAATATTCGGAGAATCCATACGAAGTGTTGATGGGATTAAAGAAAAGGGACTCGTTTATTGAGTATAAAGAGAAGTTTGAACTACTCCCTACTTCTATGCATTTCACAGACGAAGAATTCATGACCAAAACTTTTCGAAATGGAATGAAAGACGAAATCAAAGAAAATGTAAGGATAATTGGTTCAAGAAACTTGCACATTGTGATGGAGATGGCACAAAACATTGATGGGAATATTGGGTCAGTCAGGTGGACACCTGGCACAAAACATTGAAGGGAATATTGGGTCAGTCAGGTGGACACCTCAAGTAGAGGAGTTGGGCCCAGTGCCAATAAAACCCCATGGGGTGGAAGGGGGGTTTGGGCCCAAGAAGGGACAAGAACCAAACCCTCTTACTCTTACGGACAACGAATATCAACTTGCCCATTAGTTGGAAGTCAAATTGAGACCCAAGGTAAAGGAGAAGGCAATAGATAAGTCAGTGTTGCAAGTTACAATAAGAAAGGTTGGGCTTTAAGAAATTGAAAGAGAAGGCTTAAAAGCTTGGAGAAGTTCAATGCAGACTTGCGACAACACCTAATTGAGGTGCAAAAAGACGAATAAGTCATAGAGATTAAGGGTGATGTAGCATCATCTCAGGCCATGGCATCAATGCCACAAGAAAGGAGTTGAGAAATGAATGTGTAATTGGGGATGATGAATATAGTTTGCATGAAAGTATCAAACTCATTCCCAATGGAATCCAAGAAGAATTAAAAGGCCCAACCCTATAAATTGAGATCATTGGAAAAACGTGTGAATGAAAACCTTAGTCCCAGATTCTATGGGTTGTTCGGGGTCTTGGAAAAGATTGGTGTTGCTGCCTATAAACTTTTCTTACGAGAAACATCAAGGTTGCATCCAATTGTTTGCATATCTCAACTCACAAAGGCTCCTCCAACCAGTCAGCCAAGTTGAGGACCTTTACCTCTCTTAACAGGGGAATTGGAATTGCAAGTCAAACCTACAAATGTGGTAGCAGCTAGGAAGTTGTCAAATGGAAACTGGGAGGTACTTATACAGTGGCTTGGGTTACCCAAGGAGGACAGCACTTGGAAGAAATTTGAATTGATTAAAACAGTTTTTCTTAATTTTCACCTGTGCAGTGCAGCTTGATGTGGGGGAGGGGGCGTATTGTTGAGCCTCAACAAAAGGGGCCTCCATTAAAAAAACAATACTATAGGAGGAGAAATATAAACAGGGACAAAATGGGAAGTAAAGAGGAGACAATGGTTATGCAGAATCATAACAAACTGCATATATGGCAGGAGGAGATAGGGATGTGAAAATCAGCTCGAGGGAAGGAAAGTGGAAGGTGAGGAAGAAGGATAGTATTCATTTGGTATATTTTGGGGGCAGGCGGATGTTGCCACAGAGCAGGTTCTAATTCTCTGGTTTTGATCTTATTTTTTGCCATTTTTCGTTTCTGCTCAGACTTGTAACCATGGGTTATCGAAGTTTTACTTGAATTCAATAAAAGAATAATTCCTAGCAGACACTCATTTACAAATAATTTACTGCTATGAAATAGAATAGTGAATACATACAGCAGAACCCACAGTTACTCCACAAGCTATCAAAGACGAAGTGTGTGAGATATTAAAATGCAGTGGTGGGAGGCTCCAATCATCAGCATATTGCAAGTCCAACTATTCAAATACACTACTAACCGTTAATATTTACACAAAAGCTCAATGAACAAGGCATACATCAATTATGCAAAAAGAAAGTGCAAAAAATACAAAAGTTAATAAATTAATAGCCTAAAAACACACCTCAGGCTTGCCATAATTGTTCTTCCTGAACTTTAAAGATTTTGGATCAATTTGACAATTTGTATGATCTAGCAGTAAACAATACTGCTTAGATATTCTGTCATGATATAAAAATATCAAAACCAAATGAAGCAAAACTGTAGCAATATACTAATTATAGATGTAACCATGACAGATAGTTTCATACAAATCAAGGTCCATGAAACAAGTAGGTACTAAGTGCAAACTAATCAAATTATCTTAAAATTGTTATTAAGCTAAGGTTCGGAGTAAAATATTGTAGTTGATTCTCGAATTGCCAAAATAAATGATCCACAAAATTGCCACTGGAAAATTAGTTGCTATGGTGGCATATGCCAGGTTATGAAACCACAATAATTTAGTTCATTAAACTCTAAGTTGTGACTGAAAATATATATGACTTGCATAGATCGCAATATCATAGCTTGGTGATTGGTACACAATTAGAACAGTGTTATACAGATGAAAAAATGAAAAAGGAAGAAGAAAAAATATGACCCCGGCTCCAGAATAATATAACTCACATCTTGCTAATGTAGTGCGAACTAATGCACGGGCCAGCAGAGCTCTTTTCTTTATCTGCTCCTCACGCATGGTAAGTATACTTTCCTTCTCGCAAGGCGATAGAATTTCTAAATATCGGTTCAATAGGTTTGTGCTCTTGACCTCATCAGGTAAAACATACCAAAAATGAACTTCCCTACATTAGCATAAAAATAGTTGGCACCTTTAAATAGCATTTTACAAGATACACAAGTCTTCACTAAAAACACAATAAGCAACATAAGTCTTCACTAAAAACACAACAGTAAGTCACATGACATCATCCTTAATTAAATCTAAAAACATAATTGTACCAGTACATATATACAAGGAGTTAAATAGAAATACTCAATTGTTTTATACCTTTGTGCAGGGAGTTTCACAGGGAGCAAAGATGATGATGAAGCAGTGGTGAGATTCCTTCCCAAGCAATATATATTCATCAGCAGCAGTGCTTTGTGTCGCAATGAAGTCATGCACACAGACAGTGGACCAAGAGTACCTAGTATTATATTGTCTTCTAAATTAACTCTTCACAACTGTATCAGACATGAACAAGACAAATATAGCTATATCCAAGGAAATATCAAAATGCCAGTGAGATAATCCGATAAACAAAAAAGAAGTTAACATACAATACAACTAAAGTGTGGCACAGATTAGTTAAGAAAAACATCTTTCACTTAAACAAGATGTGTTTCACAATTTGTATTCTGTTTACATTTCAATAGAAAGTAAATCTCATTGGGCAAGTTAATTAACCAGAAAATCAATAACAAATATAAATAAATAAAAGTAAAAACCTAATTTAAGGGGCTTGTGGTTTCAAATTGAACAAAAAAAGAAGAAACAGAATATATAAACCGTGAAAGAGAAATAGTTGTCAATGCCTTAATCAGATAAGTCACCCAACGATTCTGGTAAACAGGAAAGTCCAAAGGTTCTGTCTACTTTCTTCAACAGAGACATTTAAATTACTAAAATACCCCTGCTGAATCCCCGATTGTTCTTTACAAAAGTTGTTAAACTCTCTAGAGAAAAATTTCAAACCATTTTTCTTGCATGATTGATCATCTTCCCGATTTGGTTAAGCATTAGGAGCATGTAATGCTTAAACTTCTCGAAGGCCTTTGCTTTCTGCTTAATCATGAATACCCACGTGAACATTGAGTAATCATGATTGAGAGAAAAAAGTATTGCATTGCACCTCACAAAGATGGAACTTTCACTGACTCCCAACAATATGCATGAAAATAATCCAATGCGGCCTTCATCTTGTGCAAACCTATAGGAAAGTCCTATTTGTGCTGTTTTCCAAACATATAGTGTTCACAAAAGGGAAAATTCTCCCTATTCTCCCTCTTCTGGTCACCATGCAACCCCCATTTGGACAAAATGTCCAACCCTCTAGCACTCATGTGTCTTAGACACATGTGCCAAATTACAGTATCGAAAAAGGTATTATCAGATTATGCATTAATGAAAAGTTCAGAGCTGAGGTCTCGTGCAAAACAGGCTCTAAGCAGGGCTGACAAAAGGGAACACAGGCAGAGAAAACAATTGTAGAAAATCGCAGAAAACACTTGCAGAAAATTACACGAAAGTGGCTATAGTTTACTTTTGCTAACTCCATGACAATTCTAATTGCAGAAAATTCTACATTTTTGTATACCGATGCAGCAAATCTTACTCGGAGAGAAAAATAAAACACAAACCCTAAATTATAGACACAAAAGGAAAATAAATAAATTCAAACAAATTAACCAAAACAAAAGCGAAACCCGAAATTGCATAGGTGAGACAATGAAAGATACTAACCTCTATTCACCATACAAGAACTGCACCTCTGATCAAACGAAAAGAGATTACTGGAGCAACGTAGCTTTCCAAAAAACAACAGAGCAGTTAGATATTTAGATTCAAATTCTGGGGCAAGACATGACCAAGAGTATGTGAGAGATGGAGAGAAATAAACAAACAAAAGTCGACGTAGAACGAGAGAGATGAATTATAGACTTACCAAATTCAGAGCTAAGAGGATTGAACAGTGAAGACGATGGAAATGAGACGGTGTTGAGATGGAGACACACAGTGACGAAGATGGAAGTGAGAAGGCGTAGTAGGGAGAAGGGTAAGAAATGAGGTTAAAAAAATTGGAAAAATCAAATTCTTTGGAGTAGGGAAAAGTATGGGAAAACTTGTAATAGATAGATTTGATGAACATAATAGAATAAATTTAATTATATATTAATAATATATTTTTAAAATAATTTAATCAAAAGAATAATTTTAAAAAATGTAAATTAAAATAAAAACTTATTATAAAAACCTCAACAAACAAAAGAATTATATTTTAAAGTAAAAATATATTAAAATAAATTATTTATAAGATATTAAAATTTAAAGTGTTTTATTCTATTTTATTTTTTATTTTAATTATTTAGTTTTTATAGTATAAAATATATATTTATAAGATATTAAACAAATTTTGTTTTATTATTTATTTTATTAAAATATGGCAACATATTAATAATAGGATTATTAAATTATTTAGATGATCAATTGTAATTACTTATAAAACAAATCTTTATATATTAGCAAAGAAAGTTTAATATCAATTTTTGGTCTACATTTTTATGTTTACGTTTTCTAATACGTCGATTCCAATAAGTTTTCTTCAACATATATTCATATAAATAGTAAATCTTTAAATTCAAACATTATATAAAGGTTTTCGTAGTCTTTAAATCAAATATTAAATTGTTATCTTCTCTATATTTAGAGAATAATTATTTAAGTGAGTTGATTTAGTGTTTTCTAAAGTAAAAAATATATAGTGTTTCTATTAAATATAAGATTAATTAAATTATAATTCAAGTATAAAGACTTGATTTTAAAAATAATTTAAGATAAAAAAAAAGTTAAAGAAGATTGAATAGGAAGAACACACCGTTTTTAATAGAAAAAGATAAGTGTAAAAATGAAAATCATCGGTTGATTTAGAAGATTCAAGACAAGATTCGTAAAATGAGTATTTACCTCTTGATGAATTCACAACTTTAAGAAAAAGTTCAAGGCTACTTCATTTAAATCAACAAGTTATTATACAAAGGAATGTATACATGTTTACATAAGCTAGCTTTTAAGAAAGGAAATTTAAGTTTTGTATGATTTATGTGTATTCCTTAATAAACAAGGTTGTTTTTAAAAGCTATCCAAATCGCATGTCTTGGATTTCTAATCTAAAGAAAAAATATATATTTTCTATATTTTTTATTTACAAGGAAACTATAAGAAAATATTAAGAGAAATATTTTAATTTTTTTTTTCTAATTTCTTTGTATGCTCCTTCTCTTTATTTCCCTTCCTTTTTAGTCTTTGTAGTAACTCCACTTCTTTGTGTTATAGATTCTTCTTGAATTGGGATCGTATCATTAAGGAGCCTAATGTATGCCATGATTTGCACAAGCCTAGATATTGCCCATACAATTGGTGTTGTAAGTCGATTCTTGTCCAATCCTTGCGAAGAGCACTGGAATGCAATAAAGTGGATATTGAGATATTTAAGGGAAAGTACCAAAAGATGTTTATGTTTTGGTAATGAAGATCCTATGTTGGTAAGATACACAGATGCAGACATGGCTGAAGATGTAGATTCTAGAAAATTCACATAAGGACATCTTACTACTTTTGCAGGGGGAGTTGTATCTTGGCAATCCAAGTTACAAAGATGTGTTGCTTTATCAACAACTGAAGCAGAGTACATTATCACATCTGAAGCTGGAAAAGAGGTAAAATATATCAAAAATCTCTTGCATGATTTGGGTCATGTTCAAGAAAGATATGTTCTCCATTGTGACAACCAAAGTGCAATTCACCTAACTAAGAATCCTACGTTTCATTCTCGAACAAAGCACATTGATTATCGTTATCATTGGATACTAAATGCTTTAGAGGATGGAGAGTTGCAACTAGAGAAGGTTCATACAAATGATAATTGGTCTGACATGTTGACCAAGACAATTTCAGATAAGAAGCTAACAGACTATTGTATGGGAGTTGGATTATTGATACCCCTTAATTAAGTCAGGAAGGGAAAGGTTTGTTGGGAATCCCTTCTTAATTTAACGGGGACCATGACCAATGAATCTTGGTAATTGACCCATTGAATATATTCAATGATGGTCATTCCAAAGTCTTGGAATTATATATCTCTTGAAGACTATGAAGTTCAACCTAGAAAGTTCAAGATAGTATTTTCAAGATATCTTGAAAATGTGATAAACATTAATTATCTACTATTTCTTTATGAAGAAGTCTTCATCTCCTTCTCTATATAAAGGGAACTTGTGAGGAAGAGAAAGGAAAGTAAGGAGAAGAGCAAAATAGAGAGAAATGAGAGGATAAACATCCACCATAATGTGAGATTAGAAATCCTAGTAAGATGCTAGAAAGACTTTGTATTCAATCCTTCTTAGGTGGGATTAAGTGTTATCCTCAACAGTGAGAGAAAAAAATATTGTAATCCTATTTTCATAGTGGAGACATTTTTTGGACTATGTTAATAGAAAAAGGATAAACTACAATAGCTACAGTAACTAACAAATACTAGGATAAAAAATCTCTCTGCCTTTATTTCCAAAATATCTCACTTATATATGTGAGTTTTAGGTTAACAGAGATTGGGCTAACAGAGACCCATTTACTAACTGCATTGCCCCTATTGCATTATGTAATTCTTCATCCATGAAGGTTGTTTTTGTTGTCTCTTGGGCCTCCCTATAACGTTAGGCCCTTCTCTATCAATGTCATATGCTAGAAAATCCACTTTGTCCTCAAAGTATGAAGAGACGTTGTTGCAAAATGGGTTTGCAAGAGTTGAGTCGTTATTAGGGTTTGTGTGTGAGTCAAGAGGAAGTGGAACGTTCTAGAGGCTAGGTAATGTGTTAGCAGTTGCAGGTGGCAAAGGTACGCGAATTAGGCTTGCAAGCTTTGGGCCGCAATTAGGATTTGAGTGTCCGTCGGGGTTAGGTAGAACCTTCTAGAGGCTAGGTAGCGTGTTGGTGGAGGCAAGCGCGAGTGGTAGAGGCACGTGACTCTGCGTAAATGTTGGACCATGTGGCATTTCCTGATTGGTGGGCGCGTGCGATGGTGTTAGTGGGTTTGGTGAAGTAGGGTTTGTAGAAGATGGTAAGTTCAGAAGTGGAGTTAAGTTAAATACATTTTCTGGAGGTGCCCCTTTGAATTGGCGGAGGAGTGAAACATGAAATACAAGGTGGATTTGTGACGAGGGGGGAAGTCGGAGCTCGTAGGCGACCGTGCCTTTGTGGCGTTCGACGCGATAGGGGCTAGAGTAACGCGGGGACAACTTAGGTGAAGGACAACACTAGATGAAGTGTTGTCGGTGAGGTTGAAGACGAAGCCATACCCAATCGCCGACAACGAAAGAGTGATCTGTGTGGTGGTTGTTTGCTTGGTCTCTCATGTATTGGCGGTTGCGGAGGAGGTTCTGTTTCAAGAGGTGAATGACAAGGGTGTGCTCTTCTAAGAGTTCCGAGACCGTGGTGCCTGTTCGGGGTGTGTGGAGCATGTCTAAGGTGGTGGCGGTGATCTTCCATACACAACTTGGAAGGGAGAGGTTCCGATGGATGAATGGTACGATGTGTTGTACCATAACTTTGCGAGATAGAGAAATTTATACCATGAGTGAGGCTAGTTACTTGTGAAACACCGAAGGTAAGCTTCTAATCCTCTATTCAATTGTTTGACCATCGGTTTGAGGGTGGTAGGATGAACTGAAATGCAGTTTTGTAACTTGAACAAGGTGCGCCAGAAAGTGCTAGTGAATAGTGGGTCTCGCTCCGAAACAATGCTAGAGGGAAGTCCGTGGAGATGACAAATTTTCGTGGAGAACCTGTGGGCGAGGCTTTGAGCTGTGTAATGGGTGGGTAAGGCCAAGAAGTGGGCGTATTTGGAAAGACGGTCGCAGATTACCCAGATCATCGTATGGCCAACAGACGTTAGTAAGTGGGTAATAAAATCCATAGAAATGTCTTCCCACACTTTATTGGGTATAGGGAGTGGTTGGAGTAATCCATGTGGTTTCTTTGGCAGATATTTATTTTGTTGGCAAATAGAGCAGTTTTGGATGAATTCCTTAGTATCTCAAGTCAAATCGGGCCAGTAAAAGGACGTGGCTACCTTTGTCACAGTGGAATTCAAACCAGAATGTCTCCCGATTGGGGAGTCGTGAAATTCCTTGATAATGAGGTGGAGGAAGTCATGGGCTAAAGGAAGAAAAATCTAGTTGTGAAAGAAGAGCAATCCTTGTTTGGTGGAAAATTCATTGGGCAGAGGTTGGTTGCTGGTGTGCAACAATATTAAGTGGCGCCCTTCAGAGGTTGGTTGCTGGTGTGCATACATCTCCCTTAGATATACCGAGGTCGCTTAGAGGCGGAGACACATTTTTTGTTGTTGAAAAAGGCGATGGGGTGATTGGCCTGGCTAAGCACTGCTCTTATGGCAACCGCAAACGCGTCGGTGTCAATGACGAAAGGTTGGGAGAAATCAAGAAGACGTAGATTAGGTACCTTTGTTATTTCTGCTTTCAATGTTGTAAACGCCTATTGTGTTGTATGTGACCATGTAAATCTTGGATAATGTAATAAGTTGGTGAAAGGAGCGACGAGAGTGATGTAATTTTGAATGAGTTTTCTATAGAATCTGGTGAGGTCGAGGAATGCTCTTAAAGTTGTGAGGGAACGTGGCTCAGGTCATTCTTTGATTGCTATTATTTTTTCTGGGTCAGGGGTCACAACCGCTGGAGAAATGTTGTGGCCCAAGTACTTTACTTTTGTTGTGGCAAAACTGCATTTAGAAAGCTTAGCAAAAAATAATCTGGTTTCTAACAAGTTCATAATAAGCTCTAAATGAGTTAGATGGTCCTAAATTGTGGGGTTATAAATAAGAATGTCATAGAAAAAAACTAAAACAAATCGTCTAAGATAGGGCGTAGGAGGTCATTCATGACTGCTTGAAATGTCGAGGGAGCATTAGTCAAACTAAAAGGCATGACTAGGATTTCATATTAGGCATCGATAGTTCTGAAGGTTGTTTTGTGAGTTTCATCTGGGTTAAGCCTAATCTGGTGATAGCCTGAGTACAAGTCAATCTTAGTAAAAATTGTAGTTGATCCCAATTCATCTAGCAATCATCAGTAATGGATATGGGGAAGCGGTCACGTATGGTGACTGCATTGAGTGCTTTGTAATCTTCATAGAAACGCCAAGTGCCAAGTACCGGGGAGGAAAAGAGGTTGGTACTGGGTTTGACGAACCCTTCTCTCAACATCTCTTCAATCAAGTGTGTGATAGTGAGGATAATGGTATGGACGCACATTAACAGGGAATGTGTTGGTAAGAGGGGAATATGATGATCATGGGGCCTTTCTGGGGTAGACCATGGTGTGTTTTGAAGATGGATTGATGTTGGTGTAAGATAGCTTGAATGGGTTGGGGTAACTGGTATAGTGGGGATGATGGTATTTGCAAGCTATCCTCCACGGATATGGGAGTTGGGGACGGTGTGTCAACTGATAACAAGTGTAGCGAAGCTATGGTGTTAGTGGAAATGTTATGGCAAACCTGGTGGTAAGTATCTTGAGTTGGGGTAGGTGGAGTTGTAGCAGTGAGGGTGATTTGTTTGTTGAGGTGAGTAAAGGAAATGCTGGGGATAGCAAAATCAGCTTGAATGGGAACCAATGTGCGCAACCACTTAATGCCCAGAACAACATTTGCTCCCTCTATAGGTAGGAGATAAAATGGAACAGTGAAAAGTGAGGTTTAGAGAGATATTTGCACTGAAAGAGAAATGCCTTGACATGTTATGAAGGCGTTGTTACCAACCATGACTATAAAAGGTGGGTTGGGTTGAATGGGGAGGCATAGGTGTTTGGCAATGCGAGGTTGGAGGATGTTGTGAGAGTTTCCGGAATCTTAAGGTTTTAGGTGAAAATTTTCCTGTAAGGGCGTGAGAAGATAAATGGAAATGGACCATATCTGTAGTGTGAGTGAGATCAATAGGTTTTTTTTAGACCCTCGAGAAGTTGTTTTATGTCATCTAAGAGTAGAAGAAACCGTGAGGTGGTGAATTTGTGACCTGAGATAAATTTTTCGTCACAATTATAACATAGGCCGAGAGCGCGACGCTCTTGCATTTGTGTGGGACTGAGGCGTTTTATTGGGAGGTTAGGGGTTGGGGACGGGCTCGGCTAAGAACGGTTAGTGGGTGTATAGGTAGGGTTAAAAACATTGGTAAAGGTAGGTGGATGAGTTGGTCTAGGTTTGGAATCTTTGATTTTGTCTTCAATGAGTTTAGCTAGGCCAATAGCTTGGGAGATGGAGTAGGGGTTGAGGATGGTAAGTTCTCTACAGATCTCAGAGATAAGACCAGAGATGAAACAACTAAGAATAGTTTATGGTGTCAAGCCATGGACACAATTGCATAGTTTTTCAAATCTGATTTGGTAGTCAGTAACTGTAGTGTGTTGGTGAAGCTTGAATAATTCAGCTTGGTGGTTTGTGTATGAGGAGGGGCCAAAGCATAAGTCAAGGGAACAGGTAAAGGAAGGTCAATCGATAATGAGATGATTGTGATGCATCCACTTAAACCAGCTAAGTGTTTCTCCTTTCACGTGGATAGTTTGTTTTATGGAGAAATATGGTAAAAGTCGAAATATTGTTCTACTTGGAATAACCAATCTAGTGGTTCTGGTCCTTAAAAAAAAGTGAGTTGTATTTTGGGTGGTTTAAGTGACGGGAGAGGGGGTGTTACATTGTGGGGTGGCTCATGTGAACTAGTAAATGGTGAAGACTGAGGGGGAGGTAAAGTAGAAACATGGTCTTGGAACATAGCAAAAAAGGACTGGAGGAGGTCATTGTGTGCCTCTAGATTGGTCTGGCGAGCTTCAGTAGCCTCCATCTGAGTCTGCATGGTAGTGAGGCGGTCTTGAATGGCCTGAAGAAGATCTTCAAGGTCTTTGGATTGAGGTTTGGGAGGCATGGAGCAAGATAATGAAAGCACCAATGATAGAAGAAGGATAAACTACAATAGCTACCGTAACTAACAAGTACTAGGGTAAAAATTCTCTGTCTTTATTTCCAAAATATCTCACTTATATATGTGAGTTTTAGGTTAACAGAGATTGAGCTAACAGAGACCCATCTACTAACTACATTGCTCCTATTACATTATGTAATCCTTCATCCATGAAGGTTGTTTTTGTTGTCTCTTGGGCCTCTTTATAACATTTGGCCCTTCTCTATCATAGGTCTTGTGGATTTTTATGTTTAAAGTTGATAAGGTTTTTCCTAGTGTTATTATTCTATTTTTCTATTATTTATTTATTGTTTTATTTTCTATTATTTGTTTATTGTTTTCGTAAATACTCATTTTTTATCTGCACAAAAAAAATAATTAGTTTTGATTTTTCGAAAAGAAATGATCTCATTTCCGTAATAAACGAAAACCATGAAAAATACACACATGTATATATGTATCTTCTTACATTATATACAATAACATCAACTTTCCCGTAGACAACTTGCTATTTTGAAATACCAATATGCAAATTATGTATCTTACCACACCGGTAAGAACTCTGGCTTATGCGGAAAAGAGATGAAAAAAGGATATATAAAGGCAGAAAGAGCATTTGTCAGGTCTATTCAAAGCTTCAAGAATGAACAATGAACCTTTAGTGAATCAGATTCCCTTTAGAAAAACCTCACACCAGAGAAATTAAGTAAGAAAAATCCAAATGCAGCAGACCACACAAGTTGGTTGAAGAATAATAGGTTGAAGTGGAAAAGATATATAGGATGCTTCCACTTTCTGAAAACGTCCTTTCATTCATATATTTAATCCTATTATACCAATTGTGTTTGCGGTTGTTTTCATAGTTGGCTCTTTTCTGCACTTTACGTCATCAGAAAATAAAAAATATATTTAAGTTCTGATTAAATTTCGTACATTAATGTGAACTGCATGTACATGGAATCCACTCTACAGACAAACTCATTACTCTATGAAAAGTGAATAATAAAAGTTCTCCATTATATTCTTCTTCCTCCAATGTCTTTATGTTATTATTCTACTACTTTCTGGTTTTCTCTAATGCCTTCTGGGGCCTACCAAACTTAGCGTGACTTTAATAGATAATTATTATTAATAGTTAACTCCTCGAACGAAATGATCAGATAATAATGAAAAAGGCATGCATGAAGATAAGGTAGTTTAATAGTAACAAACAACCAGCATTTTTTTTTAATTTCCAAGTACTTTGTGGGTTGTGCGTTGCATGCTTTCTAATTTGTCTCACGAGTAGTGAGAATGATCCTTACTAGGTTTGAATTAATCTAGAAATGTGAATTTGACATGTCTTTAAGTCATTACTCAATTTATATATAAAAATCTAACATTATTTTTAATTTAATTTTAAATTATTAAATTTGTGGTTCTTTCTTCTTTTATATTATTTACCTCATTCATCTCCACTCAATGTGAAACTCGTGATTCTACAATAAAAGTTTTCACAATTTTCTCCTCGAGTATTGCAAACTTCCACTCCTCCTCAAAAGTGTTTGACACTTAAATCTTTTACTTCTATAACACTTTCTACATACGTCAATGGTTGGGTTTCTCAAGTGGATGTACCAAAAATAATTATTACTTAACATTGAAGATGTGGGTATGATGAGTTCCAATATATATATGAATCCACATAAACACAATTTGAAAATATTGAATTTAAGATTTTTTTTCTCCTTATATATTATTTTCCTCACATTTCCATTAAGTATGAGACTCATGTATATAAGTGGGTGCAAACCTCACCCCATAAGCCGGTTTTATGGGGTTGAGTTAGGCTTAAAGTCCACTTTGTAATATAGTATCAGAGTCATTTAAAGTCTATCCTAGCGAGTGTTTGTTGGACCTTTCGTGCCACCTGCTATCGAGTCGTTATCGAACCACTCATAATATGTTGTCCCACGCACGAGCTGGATAAGAATATTTGAGTTAGGCTTAAAGTCCACTTTGTAATATGGTATCAAAGTCATTTTGAACCTATCCTAGCGAGTGTTTGTTGGGCTTATCAGGTCAACCGCCATCGGGCGGACCACCCATAATATGTTATCTCACGCACGAGTTGTCACTCTCGACGTGAGGGAGGTGTGTTGGAGATCCCACATCGACTAGAAATGATGACAATTTATTGTATATAAGTGGGTGCAAATCTCACCTCGTTAGCTGATTTTATGGGGTTGAGTTAGACCTAAAGTTCACTTCGTAATAGCTCACACTTAAATTTTTCCCAATTAAAAAATCAAATGTTTTGATAGGTTTTTGACTCCGCACTTGAATTCTTTGTAATTGCATAATCAAACTTTTTCATTTGTATAGATTAAAATCAAATTTTATTTTTTTAATTAGTTACTATTAGAGTTAGAGAAAATTAATAAAGAAAATCCATATTTATTCTATCAATAACAAATAACGATTAATGAAAGAATTTAAATTGAATGTTATATTATAATTGAACTTTCTTTTAGTATAAAGTTTAAAATAATGTGATATGAATGAAAACAAACTCAATTATTACTTAAATTATGTGACAAAAAAATATTTCTGATTTATATGATATTTTAATCTGAATATATTTGCAGGGCAACTAGAGAGAGCATTAGCTTGGAGTTTGTTAAGACAAGTTTTAATCACCATTTTAGTTTTAGATGGTCTCATGCTTTTTTTTGTTGAGAAGATGAACTTAAACCTTATATTTGTGACAAAACAAAGCATATCAACTTTAATAGACACTTTAATTTTGTCAACTTCATTTTTCAGGTCAAACATGTGATTATTTGATTCGTATTTGATTTTTTTTTTAAATAATTCATTTTTTAATCGGACTTTTGTCCTATAAACTATTGGGTCTCAAATGGTTTTTTATTATTAAAATATTTTTAGAGGACTATTCCTTAATTTTTTTTCTCTTATTATTTGTTGTTGAATTAGTTTCAGGAAAACTTTATTTTATGTAAGTAGAAATTTGATGATTATTTTTTTTTATTATTATAATAAACAATCACATACCATGAATTAAATTATCAGGATTCAAATAGTGTACTATGCATTTTCAATCAATATGGTTGAATAATTTGAACTTATGAATGGATATTGGAAGTGACCTAAAAATACCATGATTATTTCTAAAAAGAAAAACAACATTTTGGTATAGTTTGATGAAAAACTCTAACTCCTTCACTACCTATATGTAAATGTAAAATGTTATTTTTTTGCGCATAATAATGACAACATCAAACCCTTTTCTCTTAAGTTGTTAACTTTTCCTTTAAGAGTTTCAAATTGATATTTGATAATCAAACACATTTTGTGTTTCCACCAAACACTCAAATGACTCGTCTATAAACATTACAATTTATCAAATAATTTTTTCACATAGAGCTCCACTTGTTCTTGCACTTTCTCTAAGTCTACAATGACATCCTTTGATGCCTCTTTGATTTCCTCTAAGTCATATAGACATCACTCACAATCATGCTTACCTCAGAAGGCGACCAGACTTTGAATCCCTTCACTTTAACTCTAAATCCCACAAACACCTCGTTTCTAAATCTAGGCTTAAACTTACCATCATCTATATAATAATAAACATGACAAACAAACACACTCAACACTAAGTAATCTTTCAACTTGACTGACTTTACCTCAATTAGAGTTTTGAACTCTACGACAATAGATGAAGAACAATTCACCACAAAACATAAATTATGATTGTCAAACTAGAGTGTGGTAACATGCTCCTTGTCCTCCCCAACAAGCATGTTCATCCTCTCAATGACTCCATTTTATTGTGGAGTATGAAAAATAGTCAAATGTCTCACAAGATCTTTATCTTTACAAAAGTTGTTAAATTCTTTAAAGCAAAATTTCAAACCATTGTTCTTACATGATTGATCATCTTTTCGATTTGGTTTAGGATTAGGAGCATGTAATGCTTAAATTTCTCGAAGGTCCTTGCTTTATGCTTAATCGTGAATACCCACGTGAATCACGAGTAATCATCAATGATTAAGAGAAAAAAGTACTCCCAAAGATGGAACTTTCATTTACTCCCAACAATATGCATGAAAACAATCCAATATGGTCTCATCTTATGCAAACCTATAGGAAATCCCTATATGTGCTGCTTTCCAAACATATAGTGTTCACAAAAGGGAAATTTCTCCACCTTTTGGTCTCCATGCAACCCCCATTTGGAAAAATGTCCAACCCTCTAGCACTCATGTGTCTTAGACACATGAGTCAAATTATAGTATCGAAAAAGGTATTATTAGACAAAGAGACAAATGTAACCTTAATAACGACAAAAAACTTTTAAGGAAATAGAGGTTCCTTTCCCTATATCACTACATCACCACAACATCACTCCTCACCCTTATTTACATCACTCCCACCATCCACACTACATATGTAACTTTTCATATCCAAGGTTTTAATGGACATAAAGTTCTTCCCAACTCTGGGACACGCATGATGTTGGTCAATGTAGGAATGTCACCAGCAAGCATGTTTATTTGCATAAAGCTTATACTAATTGTTTTGAAAGAAGCGTAATTGCCCATCAAAATGTTACCGTTTGTCTAACTCATTAAACATGGTAAGCAAGTCCTTTTAAGGACACATGTGAAAATAAACATTTATAATCCATCACTAACCTATCAAATATACTTAGGTTCAACATTTATTTTCTTTGACTTCTTGACCATCTTGTCTTAGTTGAAGATGACTAACCTTAAAGACAATGCATCTTCAACACTCTTAGATGTCTTGTGGTGAAACTCCCTATAAAGGTTAGACTTAACATCTTCAAGTGTAATGCAAAATTTCCTTATGCTCAGAGAACTCATTATGATCTTGTAGGATGGTGGGAGAGAGGCCAACATAATTATTATTATGCCTCATCTTTCACCTTGATGCCTATGTCCTGAAGCTCCATCAAAGATGAACCCTAAGTGGGATACCCTTCTTCATACACAACCTAAACAACCTCTTCTTCAATAGAAACTTGTTGCAAATTAACTTCGTTATGAACAACTTCTTCAACTTTAGCTACAATACCTTAGAGTCTTCTCATCCGCAACTTCATAAAGAACATCATGTGACAAAAGCAACATAAGGATCATAAAATGAATATTTTTCTCCATTTACTATATAATTTGCTACTTTATGTGTGACATGTTTTTGGAAAGTAATGCCCACACCTTTTGTTCCTTAAACAAGATTCCCATCTTGATTCTGCATAGGTTGAAATTGTTATTCTTCTTAAACTTCTCAATCTTGGATGTGATGCTCATCTTTCTTTCAAAAATCTCGATCACAAACGTGGAACAAGATAAAACTAACTTTGATACAATTTGTTGAGCATCGAGTGTTGAAACGAGTCCAAAGAACAATAATAGAAATAATGCAATACTAATTGTGAATCACACAAAGAGAAACACTATATATGTGAATAAAACCATCTCGCTTATTAAACTTTACTCAAGTACAATTGTGTTCTACACTAAATAAAATTAACCTTATATAAGATTACAAAATAGTTACATATTAGTTAGATGTACATGTAACAACTAATTAAAATAATATAAAATAATATTTACAACGATTATTGATGAGATCTATATTAAGTCAATAAGTATTCATACTAACAAACGAATCACATAAAAGTGTTTATATTATAACAAACTAGTCTAATTAATCTAAAACTATCTTTTTACCCTAAACACCCTTACATAACTACACGAATTACATAAAGTGCACTCACATAACTACTAAACAACTCTTCTAACTAACAATAACATGAATAATCATCACACTGTCACTACTAAAAAAAAGTTTAATACACTAAGATTTATCATATTTTTGTTTATAATTGATTAGGTTATCATACTTTTGATAATTGATTAACTTATTAGACTTGGAGAAATGGAATCATTCCATTTATTTTTCCCTCCAAATACTATTCTATAACAATAATCAAGAACAAGGCGTGAAGAAGAAAGATAACTTAAATAAAAGTATAAAAGTAGAAGTGACGTAAATTGATGTATGGAAATGCAACCGGGTAGTTATTCCACGTAGTTAGACAAACATTGTATGTAGAACAAGTACTTGAGAGTGTGAATAGGAAAGTAATATATTTAGTGAAGAAAAAGGGAAAATGGAAGATTAGATGGACCCACAGCACAGCACTGAAAACTAGACATTGGATGTTACCACTACATAGATCGCAAAGTTATTCTTTGCATTCGTATGGATGTCAATTTTCATGTGCTGAATGTATTGAACAAATATCTAGGGGACAAAAAAGTTACCCACACACAACCTTTTTCAAACCGTGTTTCGAACACAGTGACCCCATTTCACGCCGCGACCCAGTCTCCATCACAACCAGCTCCCAACCAATCCAATCTCACTGCTCCAAAACGGTGATTTTCATTCTCCCCACGCTTGCCATAGAAACCACGCCATTTGGATTAAATTTACAAACCCTTACTATAATCTTATTCCGTTATTAACTAATATAATGAAGCAGATTACAGACCAAATGGAAAATTATTGTTTTTTTCTTCTTCTCATAATTGAGTGGGGTAGGCATGGAAAACAAGAGTAATTATTATTGCATATGGGAAAATTTGGCAATTAATTATTATTGCACAGAAATATGGGATTAATATGCAGTAAGTAGCCTCCAATTTTGTCTTTTAAGGAGGCACGCCATAGGGGGGATACATCGCCTTCAGGTATGATATCATAGAGCAACCTATAGGGATATTTAATTGTACAAAAACGGTAGCTTGGAATTAGAATAAAGTGCTTGTATCTAATCATCTCCACCTGTTTGGCTCAACATAAGACAAAGCGGCAGCGTTAAATAATAAGGGGTTGGGTTTGTGTTGGAGATCCGATCAACACTGTTTGTTACCTTACCACATATTGTTTCTACCCATCGCGTTGGAGGAGAGTGGAAAATAAGCTTAAATCGTTGGACCAAACAACCCTTATCTACCACTTCTTTTATTTTCTTTGCCTTCACCACCTACACACTTGACTTCATTTTCTTTCCTATTCTTTCACTTTCAAGGTACTCTTCTCTCTCTTCCTCTCTCTTTCTTTCTATTGAATTCGGTTATGGATTTGCGTAATGTGGAATCGCTTATCGTCATTAGTGTGTGACTACTCAGAATTTCATATTATCTTCTGCTTGTTCGTTGCTTGTGGCTATTTCCGTGTTCAGTTCAGGTTGCTATATGGATTTATTATTTCATAAAAGGTTTTCTTCCTTACGGAATCTGAACCGTCGAATTAAGCGCCTAATCGTCTGATTCTATTAACTATTTTTCGATTATTTTTTTTTAGTGTTTGTATGTTTTGAAATTGAAGGTGTGCGGAATTTTTCAGAAACTGGTTGGTTGAGCTATGAGTTTGGGTGGTGTAGTAGGGATGTCTTGAGAAATTGGAATAGCACTTATTACTTGACTGTGCGATGATGTTTAAGGCTTCGGTTTTTCAATTAATTTCAGCAACTCTTTTCGGTTTTTGGCATTTTCTCTGCCTTTGTTAGGACTCGGCAACTTACAACCACTCTATTTTTTGTTGTACTTTGTATTGTTTTAATCGCTATGTATTTTGTGTAATAAACTTAATTTTCCCACGATGTGGCAAAATGTTCAGTTTCAAGACTTTCTGCAGTTTGAAAGTTTAGTTTCCTAGGCCAGCATTTGTCCTTCCATTTTATGTATGCATATTTTGCATTTCATTTTTGTTTCGTTCTCTTAAATTTTATCAACTTCGATCTCTTCTTTTGAAGTTTATATTATTGTAGTGGTGGTGTCTGTTTAATTGCTTAATGTTTCCCGAATTAAGACTATTATAGCATGTTTTGGTCTGGCTATTTTTTGAATGAAGTAGGGTATTTGTCTCTGCTTTTTAAAATTGAATTTGCTTCTTTCTATACTCTATTAAGCTCTCTCCTAGGCGCTTGATAATTATTGTTTGCCCCCCTTTTTACCGATCTTTTCAGGTTTGTTTGTTTATTAACATATATCTAATTTGTTTTATTTTTCTGACTCCTCTTCTCTAGTCAAAAGGACGAAGAGTTTCAAGGATCAAACTCTTGGTAAGATTTCCTATATGCAACCTCTTGTCTTGTAGCTGTTGAGAATTCGGGATAGTTATAATTCTATAAGGAAATATTCCTTTTGATCATTATGCATGTCTGGCCCTGTGGCCACAGTTGATAATTTGGATGGAGCACTTTCTTGTGCAGAGAGAACAAAATCTCTTGATGCCATTTCTGAAATAGACCGTTTATCTATATTGACAAATGGTGAAGCTGGTCATTCCTCTGAAGTTGCTGGATTTAGAGTTGGGGAACTCTCGCTTCCTAATGGAGAATCATATTTTGGGTCCCTTCTTGGTAACATTCCAGAGGGTCAGGGTAAGTATGTATGGTCAGATGGTTGTGTATATGATGGTGAGTGGAGACGGGGGATGACAAATGGATTTGGGAAAATACAATGGCCTTCTGGAGTAATGTATGAAGGTGAGTTCTCAGGTGGCTACATCCATGGTACAGGAACATATATTGGCCCGAATAATCTGACCTACAATGGTCGGTGGCGATTAAATCTTAAACATGGGTTGGGTTATCAAGTTTATCCAAATGGAGATATCTTTGAAGGCTCTTGGATCCAAGGAACACCGGAGGGTCCAGGCAAGTATACCTGGGCCAATGGAAATGTATATTTGGGAAATATGAAAGGTGGGAGAATGTCAGGAAAGGGAACTCTCACCTGGGTAAGTGGGGACGCATTTGAAGGGAGCTGGCTAAATGGGATGATGCATGGGCTTGGGGCATATACATGGAGTGATGGAGGCTGCTATGTTGGGACTTGGACACGGGGTCTAAAAGATGGCAAAGGAACCTTCTATCCGAAAGGTAGCTGTCTTCCATCAGCACAAGAAATATATCTCAATGCATTGAGAAAAAGAGGGCTGTTGCCAGATTTGAGAAAACAGAAACAGGTACATATTCATCATGCTGCTTCAGTTGATATGGGAGATGTCAAGGTTGGTGAGAGTCAGAGATTTTCATCTGATAAGCTAGCCAAAGGAAACCTGTTAAATCTGGAACAATCTCGCAGCAAAAATATTTCTCTTGAAAGGCGCTGGAGTCTTGAGGTATCTATTGAGAAAGTGATTGGACACGATTCAAAACTAGGATCAACAGATTCTATAGCCGAAAATGGAGATAAAGTCCCAATTTTGGAACGCGAGTACATGCAAGGTGTGTTAATAAGTGAGTTAGTTTTAAATAATAGTTTTTCATCAATGTCTAGAAGGGCAAAACAGCTTCAAAAAAAACTTGCCAAAGAAATTAAAAGACCTGGTGAAGCAATTATTAAAGGTCACAGGAGCTATGATCTGATGCTTAGTTTGCAGCTTGGAATAAGGTAAAGGGCACTATCTTGACTTTTTGCACACACATGAAGGTTTAGTTGTAATCAAATTTAACAATGCTCTGTGATTTTTATTTCTGCTTTTTTTTTGTTATTCACACAAAAAAATACAAGATGGATCCATGTTGGAAGGAGTCCCCGTAGGCATGAAGTCGTGTGATTAGAATTTTCATTTTCTTTTAAATGAGAATTTTCAAATGGATGGGGTTTTGTATTTATCAATCATATTAATGGTCAGTTTTGCCTATAAAATAAACATGATTATTGAAAATAAAATTACAAATATGTCATTTTGATAAAATATTTCAGTTTAGAAATGATTAAATGCTGAAATGGTTAATCATCAAAACCAAACACTCTTTGTATATCTGTAATTATTAGTAGTCAAGTGACAAATTTTTTTAGTACTTGTCTAAATCAATAATAATTTTTTGCAATTTTCCCACACCAGAAAATAGGAATTCCATTTGATATTGGGAATAACTTGACGATTGAAAGATGTTTCCTCAGCAAAACAAATGTTTGCTTCTTAGTTATATTTCACAAATTTTCTATAGAACTTAGATGAATATTTTTTATTTCCTACTTCTATCAATGCATGATGACTCAAGCGGTAACCATATATAATAAAAGCACTTAATCTACGTACTTTAGAAGAAAAAAAAAAGTTATACTGAACTATTCATTATTGCTGGTGCTTGGATTTTATAATAAGTAATGTCAAAACGGGTTCAATATGGCTAGGTATACCGTGGGAAAGATTACACCTATACAGAGGCGAGAAGTTCGAGCATCAGATTTTGGTCCTAGAGCCAGCTTTTGGATGAATTTTCCTAAAGAAGGTTCTCAATTGACACCTCCTCATCAGTCAGAGGGTTTTAAATGGAAAGACTACTGCCCTATGGTGTTCAGGTGAGTATATTGACACTTGTTTAGGCCTATTTCTTTTGCGAGGCCACTGTATCATTCTTGTATTCCCTAGGCATGCATATAACAAAATCTTGCTTTTCATGTGCAGATTTGGGTCTGGAATTACTCTATTATTAGTGTTTTGTATATCTATAGAGGAAGTGTTTATAATATTCATATCTTGAGCACCTAATTCAATAATCTGATAGGGATTTGAGTACTATGGGATGCCTAAGTGTCATATCGAGTAGTATAAGATATTCGATGTTCTTTAAGACCTTTTTTTAGGGTGGGCTATAAGTGTTAGGTGCTTATCAATTGGTAGTAGAACTGCTTGTCGGTGTCTTGAAAAGGGTTACCTACAAAGGGATTTTACCAATGAGGAAGTCGAGTGACGTGTTGGAGTATTAAGTGCTTGATTCTTCCCTCTTAATAGCTAGCTTTTAAGGGTGGGTTCCTCAAGTGCTTGGGTGCTTATCATAATCACTTCCTGTCACTGTAGGCTTTTGTGGAAAGCATCATCCTATTTGACTAGTTCCATTTTCATAAATTTTCCTTTATTTCTCTTGAAGTATCTAAATTTCAATAATTCTAGGGTGGGTATATGATAGAGTTCAAATATGCATTGGAGGCTTAGCATATAGAAGCGTATAAGACTACAAGTTCAAATATAGAGTTGAATCTCATATTTACTTATTGTGTATTGAAATCACAAAAAGCCATATTCCTAGCTGATGTAGGATCTCCAACATACCTCGTCTCACTACAATTTCAAATATAGAGTTGAATCTCATATTTACTTCTTATTGTGTATTGAAATCACAAAAAGCCATATTCCTAGTTGATGTAGGATCTCCAACACACCTCGTCTCACGCTGCAAAATGAACATCTTGAGTGTGAGATTAGATATTTATGGGTGGTCTAACGAGAGCCCAATAACGGTGACATAATAGCCCCAAAGAACTTGATTAGGTTAGACTCTTAATGACTCTGATACCATCTTTGTAAGTGAGTTTATGCCTAATTTTAACTCAATCTCACAAAACCGGCTTGTAAGGTGAGGATTGCACCCCACTTATATATTATAATTCGACTTTATTCCTAGGGGATGTGGGATCTCTAACAATTGCAAAGAAAATGAATTCTAAACATTCAAATCCAAGAAATACAAAATAAAGAAAATGAAGGTCTCTTTTGGTGAGCAAGAACATCTTGTCATGTCATGCTTCTAGTTACTCTTCCAGGAATGATGTGTTTTTTGTTTTGCTCATTTTCTTCTTCCTTGTTCATGTACTCATCAGTACGTGTACATCATACTTTTTTATGCACTTCTAAGTATCCATGTCAAATTGGCTAGTTGATAATTTTGACATGAATACTATCATTGAATAAATTTTATCTTGTGTAAGATCATAATCATGCATTTTTTTTAATGATAAATATGAAAATAAAAGATAAGGAATAAAACAGAAAATCACTAATCATAATAGAAATTGCCCTCTAACTTTTTACTATTGTGTTTGTATACGTAGTATGGAACCATTGTAACAGCCGCCTTTTTCTCCTTTTCGTTTTCCTTTCATTTTACTTGTGATTCTTATATATGACCTTGTGGCCTATTGCAGGAATTTGAGAGAGTTGTTCAAGATTGATGCTGCTGACTATATGATGTCCATTTGTGGAAATGATGCTCTGAGGGAACTTTCTTCCCCAGGGAAAAGTGGTAGTGTCTTTTTCCTGTCTCAGGATGATCGATTCATGATTAAGACACTGCGAAGATCTGAAGTGAAGGTACTTTTATTTTATCTGGATCTTCTTCATTGGCATTTATTGCAGTTACAAATATATATAACGGTCTTGGTGGGAGCTTGTTTCTACTGCTGTATTTTGTAGTTCAAAATACATTACACAGTTTTTACCTATACAAATATTGAGGTTGACGTTAATTGAAATCTGCATCTAATAGTATTTCAGATTTCCATACACCTGTTTGGCTTTGGCATCATTATCCCTTATCATTGACGCACTTGCAAAAGGGCTGATGATGACATCATTGTGCACTAGATGATGGTTAAAATGTGACACAAATTATAGAAGTATACTAAGCTTGGGATTAAATATCAATAATAGGGTTCTAATAAAACAATATTATATCTACACACACACTCATAAAACATAAGTTACATAACATAGTCTCATTAATTCAATTGCTATTTTGTTGACTGTTTCCAAGGAGTTACAGTTTCTGATATGTACAGAAACTTGACATACATTATTGTCATGTTGAATTCTCTCTTTTTTGGTTTGATTGTATGATATTTTGTGCTTCTCCTAACACTTCTTGAATGTTGAATAAATTCTTGGAGCCTACGCTTTCTTTCTTATTAATGATATTTTAGTGTTCAATTTCTCTTTTCTACTTTTCTTTTTTACTGTATTGATTAAATTTTGAAATGTAGGTTCTTCTTAGAATGCTTCCAGACTATCATCATCATGTGAAGACATATGATAATACACTTGTCACAAAATTTTTTGGTCTGCACAGGATTATACCTTCCAGTGGTCAAAAGGTATTATGCATTTTTCTGCACCTGAATAATTTTTTGAGTATTTATCAATTACTATCACCTCAACTTTTATACAACTGGTACCAAAAATTAAAAGAATTTACACCACAATACACAGGTAGATGTCAATAGAGAGAATAGAGAGAGAAAATGAACTGTGAATTTGTATTGATTACTGATAATTGAGAATCTCATCACTCAATGAGTTTCTAAAACTTGCTACTGTAGAAATAACATTGCTATTTATGCACTATAATTTCCTAACTGACTAACTTGTGGGTCAGTTGGGTTTTTTTTATACTAATTTATTCTAGAATACATTTTAGTAATAATAGGCCTCATGTTCCAGACAAAACCCCTCGAAAAACATCCACCTTTTCCTCAAGGTGAAAATGAGGAAAGGCTTGTTGTAGAGTAGATGCTGCTTCCCAAGTATCTTCACAAGGAGGGAGGTTGAGTTACCTGATAAAAACTTCTAAATCACCCATTGCTGCCCTCCTGATATCCAACACTTTTGCTGGTTGAACCTGGAGCTCCATATCATCTGTTAAGGTCAGGGGTAGAGGTCGAATTAGCTGTTGTTAGCTGACTGCCTTCTTTAGGAGAGACACGTCAAAAACCATGTGAATCCTACTATCCTTTGGTGAATTAAGCTTATAGGCTACTTGACCAATTTTATCCAAAATCTCAATAGGACCATAAAAATGAGGACAAAACTTTTAGTTAGGTCTTTTAGCCAACTAGATCATCTTATAGGGCTGTAACTTGAGAAAAACCCTATCTCCTACAGTATACTCCATTCCTCTCCTATGCTTATTATAGCTTGCATTCATTCTCATTCTTCTCGGGCCTTCAAAACATGATGACTTAAATCATCTGACAACTCATCACATTGTTGAGTTAACTTGTTGAGCTCTTCCACTTTTGAAGGAATGGTTGTCCCTTTCAACAAGGGTGGAGTGTGTCCATACAATGCTTCAAAGGTGTCATTGCACTGGACACATTGTATGTAGTGTTGAACCAAAACTTTGCCCAACTTAGCACATCTGACCAAACCTTTGGTTTAGTTTCTGCAGTACAACATAAATATGCATCTAAGCACCGATTAACCACTTTTGTCTAGTCATCTATTTGTGGATGGTATGTAGAACTGTAATTCAACTGTGTTCCTGATCTCTTGAAGAGTTTTCTCCCAAATTGGCTCATGAAGATTGAATCCCCATCTGATACAATAATAGAGGAGAATCCATGTAAACAAACCACTTCTTGAATAAAAGTGACAACAACTTAAGCTACATTAAAAGGGTGGCTGAGGGAAATAGAAGAGCATATCTAGTTAGTCTATCCACCATAACCAAAATAGTGTCCTTTCCCTTAGCTCTAGGCAGGTCTCAATGAAGTCTGTTGAAATATATAACCACACTTGTGAAGGTACCAACAAAGGATAAACCATTTGGAGATGATGCTTCATACTTGTTAGTTGGTAGACCTCACAACTGCTAACATTCTTTTATTTGCTTCATTGTACTTTCCCAATACATAATTGAGGATAATCTCTTCAAGGTTCTAAAGAAATCAGAGTGCCCCCTGCATGGAGTTCTATGAAACTCTTCTAGTAGAGAGGGGATGTGAACTGATAGCTTGAATAAAACTAATTTCCCGTAGAAAAATAATTGTCCTTTTAATATGAAACCTGCATGTCACTTAGGGTTTGCAATCAAATCATGCATAATAGCTTTTAATTGTTCATCTTGTTGAACCTCCTTGTCACGCTCTTACCAATCATTAAATTGCAACCAAGTAATTGGAATCTTCGAGAGAGTTCATCTGCTACCACATTATGTTTTATGGGTCTGTATCATACCCAATTAAGTTGGTGGCCCGTCTGAGCTGATCACCTGTCAGTAGCCTTTGATCCTGCAAAAATTGAATATGTAACAATAGTGAAATGATTGCCCAACAAATACTGCTTCCATTTTTGCATTTCTGGACATTAGTCCCTTTCATGCACAAATTTATCTTCGAATTGTGTGGAGATAAAGCTTTACTCCGAAAAGCTAAGGGTCTCCCCTCTTGTGATAATACTGCCCTATAATACACCATTTTCTGTCCATATAATTCAGGATCAATGATCATGTACAATAAATATAAAATATACTCTCAGCTTATTAATCATTCTAATTGTCCTCTTAATTATGGAATGTAATTAAAACTGTGCAAGAAAATATTATCTGCTGCATAATTCAAGGGATTCTGACCGTCTCAAAAAGCTTCTTGAGCCTCTGAATACCGTTTGAAGTTACCCTTTTCAGCAATTTAGTTAAAGGGTTTAGACATTCCCATATCCTTTCATGATGTGCCTATAGTAACCTATAAGGCCTAAGAAACCCCCCAAACTTATGATATCCTTAGGCTTAAGCCAACATCACATGGCCTCCAATTTCTTAGGATCTGCAGAAACTCCCATGTGCTAAAATAATATGCCCCGAGTACTCTAGACTTCTTTGACGAAAGGTGCTCTTATTGATCTTCAATTCATTATCACTCAATATTTGGAGCACTTGTCTTAACCACTCCACATGATCTATTTATATCAGAATATCATACAAAAAAACCAACATAAACCTATGCAAATAGGTTTTAAGCATGTCATTCATCAAGTTTTGAAACATGGAGGGGGCATTAGTCAAACCAAATGACATGACCAGAAATTCATAATGTCCTTCATGTGTTCTAAATGCGGTCTTCTCCACATCTTTATGCCTCATCCTTATTTGATGATAGCCAACTTTGAGGTCAAGTTTTGAAAACACTGCAACCCTTAATAATTCATCCAACAACTCTTCTACAATAGGAATAGGGAACTTGTTTCCAATGGGAATCTTGTTCAAAGCTCTATAGTCAACATAAAACCTCCAAGAACCATCCTTCTTTTTTACTAATATAATGGGGCTAAAATATGGGCTTATGCTAGGCTTATGATTCCATTCCATCCTCTAGCATCTCATTACCTAACTTTTTAATATCAGTCTTTTGATATTGAGGAGTCCTATATGGTTGTAAGTTAGAATTATTGATCCCTCCTTCAATTGGATTGCATGATCCTGCCTCCTTCTCGATGGGAGTTCTTCAGAGAGGGTTGAAAAACTTCTCGACTGCAACACAAAGTGCACATCTGTCCATAATGGAATTTTTGAATCTTAGGTTACAAGATTCTCATCATGTAACCTACTAAGTGCCATCCTTCCAAAGAAACCAACGGTGCTTCCATATTCCCGTCTCCTCTAATTCAGAAGTATCTCTCCAATTTATGGGCTCATCCATGCACACTTTCCTTTCTGCTAAAGGAAGGTATCTCCAATCTTTTCCAGTGATCTTGCAACTCCAATCTAGACTCGCTCTGCTCCTGAATCTGTTTTGTCACTTGTCTTTGATTTGTTGTTCTTCAAGCCTCCTTACCTTCTCAGCATCTGATTATCCATCTTATGAACTATGTTTTCCATCATTTTTTCAACCCTTGCAATGTCTCTGCTGGAATCTTGATTCAGATTCTGATTCTAGCATTTTCTCCACATTTCCATTCTTTCTTCCATTTTCTTTTCACTTATTGAAGTCCTTTACTTGCTTCACTTGCTTTAATTCTTGATGACCACAACTCCAAGATTGGAGCTTTGATACCAATTGATACAACTGGTACAAAAAATTAAAAGAATTTATAACACAAAACAAAGGTACAGTTAAACAGAATAGAGAGAAAAAAATGAATTGTTATTTTGTGTTGATTACTGAGAATTCAAGAGTCTCAACACTCTCCCAAAATGTGTTTCAAGAAACTTGCCATTACAGTAATAACATTGCTATTTATACACTAAATGTCTAATTGATTGAGTTGTCGGTCAATTGGGTTTGTTTTGTTTGTATTTCTTCTATACTACACTTTAGTAATAGGCCTTGCATTTTAATACTTGCAATCCCGGAATGCCGTAAGGACAAGATTTTTCACGAAGCAAATATACCACATCAAATATTTGAACCTATCACGACTTAACGTCTTTCATGCAAAATGACTTAATAATCTAGATTTTATTTATTTAGAATGCTAATATTTATACATAATTCTTTATTTTGCAGTTTCGCTTTGTTGTGATGGGAAATATGTTTTGCACAGAATTAAGGATCCATAGGAGATATGATTTGAAAGGTTCATCGTGTGGACGTTCTTCGGACAAGATAGAAATTGATGAGAACACCACTCTTAAAGATTTGGATTTGAACTACTGCTTTTACTTGGAACCATCTTGGCGGGAGTCTTTATTGAAGTAAGTGATACTATAAATTTTCTTTAATTTTGCATTAGCTCTATGTTTCTTCTTTATATAAGGATTTTTTATTGCTAGGATTATAAAGAAAAAGGAGGATAAGTTGTTCACAACAAAGTAACAAAGAACAAAGAAAATAGACAAATTTGTATATCTTTTAATTTGTATACATGTAGGTTTATGAAGCAAATGTTTCTTTCGGTGCAGTTGAACCATTGACACTTTCTAATATTATATAGAATCAATATATACAATGTTTAAGGAATAGGTCTTTTTTGTCCCCCCTCCCTATACAAATGTATTGTTGCTTAATAGAAATAGGAACTGCTTGTTTTTGTTTGAATTCCAAAATTTTGTTCAGTGAGTTTACCCAAATTTTATTATGTACCATGCGTTGTATCAAAATTGAATATTACCTCTTACAGTCTTGGTCATACTCATTGTGCAGGCAGATTGAGATTGACAGCAAGTTCCTGGAATTACAACAGATAATGGATTACAGCCTCCTTCTTGGTGTTCATTATCGAGCTCCCCAGCAGCTACGTCCATACAACCAAAGTAGGACTATAGATGGATTGCCAATTCTTGCAGAGGAAGGTGGGTATTTGATCCAGTCTAAAAAGCTAATGATTTGTGATTTGTCTTTGTATGGTTGATATTTATTTTGGGCAGGTATTTTTAAGTATGTATATTGAGGTGTCTAAGATGTTTTCATGCATCATAATGAAACTAATGACCTGGAACAAAGAGACTATAAAGATAACGCCATTCCCCTAATTATTGATGTGACTAAAAGACGATATAAACATGGGTTGTTTTAGTTTCATTATGTAGGGTAGCTGATGAAAATGAGGGCTATTTCTGGAAACTCTTTTTTCTTATCCCAAATTGGCTAATTTTTTCCATCTACCTTATTATTGACAATTTTATAGCCTAAAGGTTTTAAGTTGAAGGTGGTGTCAAATTCTCTTATGTTTTTAACTGGTGATTTATTGGTGAAAATCTCTCCATTGTTGCTCCCCTCAAATTGTCCAACAAGTGGTATCTGAGTTGAGGTTTTGTCTTGGTGACCACCTAAAATATGTACAATATAAGATGGGTGTTGGATCTTAGGTTTGTGGATCCCTTGCATCAAAAGTCTTTCTAATAAGGGTCTCAGGTAGTGTGTCTTGTTGTGGTAAATGACGGTACAGGTTTAGAGTCACTACTAAGGTATAAGTAAGAGTCACCACTAAGGTACCCGTGAGTATGTTACCATGAATTATAAGATTCTAAACATATTTTCTCCTAATCACTATGAAGATATTGGAGATATTTTGTCCTAATAATTTTCTATTTATAACACTCTCCCTTAAGTTGGTAAGTGAATATTGACCATTCCCAACTTGCCTGCAATATCCTAGAGTATGAATTGATGAAGCCCCTTGGTGGAAATGTTTGATATTTGAAGTCCTATAGGAACAAGGGTTGTAACCACAACACCTGTCAAGATTATCATTGATGAAGTGTGTGCCAATTTCAATATGTTTCATCCTATCATGTTGTACCGGATTATGGGCGATGGTCATGGATTGCATAAGGATGTCATCTTTTATTTTAAGTTTATCTAGTATGATTTTCATCTAGAGTCCTTCACACACACCTTGAGCAAAGACTCGAAATTCAGTTTAGGCACTAAAGCAAGATAAATGTATCATGTATTTTGTGTCTTGAGGTTACCATACTTCCTCAAAAAACATACATACTCAAAGGTTAATTTTCTATCAATAACAAAACTTGCATGGTCTGCATCAATGTATCATTAGGGTTAATATCTCTTCTTTCTTGAACAATAGTTCCTTTCCTAGGATTGACTACAAGTATTGAGAAATTTTGTCAACTGGTTGCGTATATCTTTCTCTTACATCATGCATAAATTGCCTTACCACACTAATTGCATAAACAATGTTTTGTCTCATAATAAATAAGTTTTTCTACTAATATCCCATATTAAATCTTTTCAATAGGAGAACTCTCTCTTCACTTCCAATTTTATGATTTTATTCAATAGAAACTTCTAAGGTTCTGCAGCTTTACTTACCTGTTTCTTTGAGAAGACCAATTACATATTTTCTTTGGAAGAGGAAAATCTCCATTTTAGAATATTTTTTCCTAACCATCAAGTTAAACAACTCTTGCTCCGAGATCAAAGTGGGTTCTTACCTTTTTTGATATTTTTCGCCATAGAAGTTGTATTCTTCTTCCTCAATGTGGGTTGGTTTGGTCCTATTTGTGGTGGTCATCACTTAGATCTTGAACATCTTGCAAAGATAGATAATGATAGGAAGAAGAGCTCCTTCGCTTCAAGTGCTTTTTCTATCTAAAGCAGATATTGACAAAAAAGATTTTGTTTCATGAAATGTGACATCCATGATAACTCCAATGATGATAATATTCATATTCCTTTTTGTTAGAAGGATAACCAATAAATACACAATTAAGAGCTTTAAGATCTAATTTATTAATAGGATTATGAGAGTTAACAAAAGTAACACATCCAAAGACTCGACAAGGTAAACTTGACAATAGAGGAGTAGAAGGAATAAAAGACATTAGAGACTCAATAGGACTAATGTCATTTAAGAAACAAGAAGGTAACTTGGTGATAGGGTATCTTACAATTAACACAACTTCTCCCCTATAAGTTTTGAAAACAAACATTTTGGGCACTAGCTACTTCTCAAAGATTATGATTTTTCCTTTCTGCAACCCCATTTTATTATAGTGTTTACACATTTTAGTTCATGAATAATACCATTATGAGAATTTTTTTTGGAAAATTCATGATTCACATATTCTTTTGATGATTTTTCCAAATTGATTTTAGACCAAAATGAAAAAATTAACAAAGATTTGAAAGACCTCAAAACTTTTCATAATGTATGTCCATGTGACATGAGTACCATCGTCAATAAAAGTAACACTATTTTGTCTAAAAGTAGATTCTAAATCGGTCCTCAAACATCAGAGTGAGTTAAGTCAAATGAGAAATTACTTTTATTATCACAAATGAGATACGATGCACGATGATGCTTTGACTATTGACAAATATCACATTTAAAAGACTCAACAATATCTTTGGTAAACAAACAAGAGAACAAGGATTTATTAAGGTTGAATGAGAGACATCTCTAAGTCTTCTATGATGAAATCATATTTGGGAACTTGTCCATGTTTTAAATGTTGCTTTTTGGCTTATAGCCTTTTATTTTGTTTTGGTCCTTGGACTTCAATAGATATAACCTACTTTGCTCCTTAGTAATTAAAATTGTTTTCTTCATGATAAGGTCCTGAAACATTTGTTTCAAGAAGAGAGAAAAAAATTACTAAAATATTCAAATCTTCTATTAGATCCTGTACAGAAATAAAACTATTGGACAGATGTGGGATATATAAAAACATTCTTAAATACAGTAGATGATTTTAAAGTTATATTCTTGTACATGCATATGGATACAATATCACCATTTGCAATTGTATTGAGTTGTTGATTTTGACATACGAATTGAAGAGTATAAAAAATAGAGTCATGTGATCAATCTTTCTTGAATCAAGAATCCAAGAATCCAAACTCCTAAGACACAGGTCCAACAATATCGAATGTATTCTTGCCTTTCATGGATAGGATATATAATCTAGACGACTCACTCATTGATTTAACCATTGTTCCACTTTCCTCCTTGTAGGCTTCATACTAGACATTGAAAAAAAAAATACACGAAACAAAGAAGTTAAAAAAGGAACCTGTTTGGTAAAAGAACAAAAAACTCTGATGTACTCAATCGGAGCCAAATAGGGCGTTACCATCCCTTGAATTAGGAGGTCCTGACGACATTGTTCGTAGCGGCGAGGCGAGTGGGCTTCATTGCATAACAATGTGTGACAATTCTATTGACAATGCAATTATCGACGTGAGACAAACCTTTCTGGCCTACCATTGATCTCAACGGCAGCAATGCTGGCTGTTTACGTGGTAAGGAAGTAGGGCTCCGTAAGTCCGGAGCTGACACCACCAACTTGAATTATGTAAAGAAATTAAAAATTATTTTTTTATAAAATCACACCAATCACATTCTTATCACCTCTATTTCTAATACTCAAACTTTAAAGCAAAATAAAAATATTGTTAAAATAAATTTGAAGATTCTAAAAATATTTTCTCTTTATCACTATAGAGGTATTATTATGTATATTTTTATCCTAATAATCCCATATTTAGAATAATAGGTTTGGCTTATGTTTGGGTTCTCTTCTTAAACTGTAAGTCACGATTATTAGCAGTGTATTAAAACTAGGTCTGGACTGGCTGATCTGAAAGGAACCAAGTCCTTGGCCAGTCCAGTCGAACACGCTGTCTCGTTTTCAGTCAACTCTTAACCCAGTAACTGTTTCTTCCTTCTTTTTTCCTCTCAACTTTATGGTGTTATCCAGGTGCTTCATTTGGTTGACATATGATCGGAGTTTTACTCTACTATGGTTAGGCACCGCAGCATTTTAGAAAGCCTTATAAGCTTATCTATTTGTTTATCTTGTCATTAAGCTTTCAAGTTTCAACATGATTTATATTCTTGTTTTTTCTACTAGAATTATTAATCATGGAACTGATTAATTTAAAATTTTCATTGATGGTCAACTAACAGACCCTCTAGAGGATGAATCATCCAACTATCCGCAAGGTCTTGTTCTGGTCCCTCGAGGTGCAGATGATAATAGCGTTGTTGTAGGGTCACACATTAGGGGTAGCAGATTGAGAGCTTCAGCTGCTGGTGACGAGGAGGTGGATCTACTTCTACCTGGTACAGCAAGGTATTTTCTTCAATATTTTTACTGGTTTATTTAATGTTATGTATAATGTATCATTTTCAACATCGTAGTGGTCCTTCTATCCTATTTTTATGTTTGATCCATGCACCTCCCAATTCGTTATCATTTGTATGTTCTAAAATATAAACAAATTTGGGATGTTTGACACTTCAACCTTCAAGGATAATTGTGGTGGGACAGAGAGATGATGTAGTCATTGCCAATGAACTTTTTTGTTATCATCAAAGAATTAATTAAATTAAGTTTGGAGCAGTTGAGGGCTCCAACCCTTGTAAAAAAACACTATTCCTTACACAAAATCAGATAGTAACAGTTTGAAGACATACTAAGGCAAACCTAACAACCCCGAATGAGTCTTAACCAGATGAATCAAGCCAAAAAAGCATTGCTGTCACACCTAAATGTTTACAGCCAAAGGATGCATGCGTGCTCCTGTTTGAAAATTAATTCTCGTTAATCTATCTCAATCGCGTATGAAAAGTGATTTTTGAAAAGCTAAAAGCTGATTGATAAATTTGATGCTGGAGAAAACACATGTACACTGCCACAAATTAAAAATATTTGCAATTCTTGATCTTTATTAACACACTTCGGTGCTGGAATCTTTATGAATCCTAAACCTCTGTCTGTCATGATCATTGCACATTGATGGATGGACTTGTTAAATGAGGTTTTTTCCTACTTTTGAATTTGTTATGCAGACTACAAATCCAGCTTGGTGTAAACATGCCAGCTAGGGCAGAGCAGATTCCAGGGAAAGAGGAAGTGCAAATGTTCCATGAGGCTTACGACGTCGTACTTTACCTGGGTATAATTGACATATTGCAAGCGTACAACATGACTAAGAAGATTGAACATGCATATAAATCTATTCAGTTTGATTCATTGTCTATCTCAGCGGTGGACCCTACATTCTACTCACGTCGCTTCCTAGATTTTATTCAGAAAGTGTTCCCACCACATGAAATGGCAGGATAACTGTGGAGGGTTAAAATTCAACCATTCTGTTTAGAGGGTCAACATTCCCACATTTCCTCCATTTCTGCATGCTGCATAATTCACTTTTTTTTTACACTCTGTATAATTTACTTGAATGTGTTTATTATAAATATGCTAAGTATTAATTTTAATCTTTTTTGTTTATTTTTAATTTAGTCTTTTTAAATTTGATATTGACTAATTCTTGTGCCCTTCACTTAACACCAATTTAGTTATATGATCTAAGAGTATTCAAGTAGAGGATGTTTAACCCGTTGCTTAACAAAAGAGAAATTGTAGTGGAATACATCTTTGTGGCAACAAGAGTTCCTCAAATTTTAGCAGCATTGCTTCTACCAGGAACGGGTGGTTAACTCACTCCGTGGGGACCAAACCTATTATATTTTGCTAAATTAATATCTAATTATAATAATTAAATTATTTTAAAGCTGTCAAAAGGTGAAGTGTAAATAAGATATTATAAAAGTTTGACTGCTTTTATGGTTACATGTGAATTTTAAGTTTAAGTTAATTTTATAAAACTCTCTTAATATTTAATATCTAGTGAATGTTTGATCTTCAATTATGTAAGAACTCTAGTGTGTTGCTTATAAGAACTAGTTCAGAGATGTTCTAAAAACATATCACATATTTCACCATTGTCTTGTGTTTTGAGATTAAATGGTTTGTGGGTTACAACAATGTCTTGGTTACGGTGACAAATAAATTTATCTCGTCACTATTATTCAAATATGTTTTAATTTCACGGAAAATTCTGATATTGACTAGATATGAGTATGAGTATGAATTCTCAAACTTATTTTCGTTTTAAATTATTAAAATATTTTCAATTTATTAAGTAAATTAAAAAAAAAATATTATTCTCTTTAGTCTTTCATTTTGTTTCATTTGAAAAAATCTTTTTTTCTTTACATAATTTTTCACTATAGCTCTCTAAATTATTTGACTCATCGGGTATATATTAAATTCACTAAAAAATTTAAGGTATTTTATTTCTCATCACAATCTCAATTACACATTGTTTTCCTTCTTTCTTTGTGGGTTTTCTTCAAACCTATATTTCATTTCAAGAAACATTAATATCAATTTTATCCAATCAAATTATTTTTAGGGTACACATGATCATTTTTCTTTTTTTTAATATTTTTATTTGTTATTTTTTTGTCATGTAGAGGTGTCGAAATAAGTTTAAATCTATGAGCCAACCCGGCTCACCATGGACTCAAGTTGGGTTGAGTGAGCCAAATTAAACATGACTCAATTAACTCATGAGTTAAACAAGTTGGAGGTGAGTTAACCCATAACCCAACAACAACAACCCTTTATAATTTTTTTCATCATTTTTTATTATAATTATTTACTACTTTTAATTGTCTAGGTTGAGACTTTAGTTTTTTTAAGATCCAAATGTTCAATAGTGTTTAAATGACTTGTGAGCTTACTTTATTTGTTAAATTATATAGTTCAATACTTTGACTTTTATTCACTATCCTCATTTTGTTATTTATGGTAAATGTCTAGTGAGATAGGTGAACACTCTCTTTATACTAAATGAATATGTAGGTTGAGTCCATCCACTTTGATGGTATTACAATATAAATATATGAAACAAATTGGGAGAACAAAACATGTTTACATAAACCAACTCACTTATTCCACCAATCCCTGATGATCGAGCCGAGTTACAAAGTTTCTAACCAACAAAAAAATGTGTCAAATGTTAAATTGTGTAAATTCTTAGTTTTTAAGTAATATAAAATAATTTTTTCTTCTCTCTTTAGTTCTTAATTTCATTTCACTTGAATAACTTTTTTCATTACACAATTTTCATTCTCACTTTCAATAGTTCAACTCATTAAATATCTACTAAATTCACTTAAATTTTCAAAGTAATTTCCGCTAAGTATTTACAAAAATAATAAATATTATAATTATCATTTCAATTATATATAAGTTATTTTTATTTTTGATAAGAAAGTTGTTTAATTAATATTTAAAATAGTATAAAAATTTATACTCAACAAAAAAATTAATATAAATTTATACTTTAAAAACATAAATGGGTATAATCAAACTCCTCTCCTGCCTACCCCCATTGTGATCACTAAAATTGGTGCGTGGCATTGTTGACACAACAGATAAACATTGGAGCAAAGTAAGAAACATTCAGAGGGTACAAGTCTCATTTAAAGGGTGATAGCACATTAAATTTGGATTATAATGCGAGATAAATGTAATTACTGAAAAATATCAATATCAGAAAAGGAATAGTAATAAAATATTTTTCACTTTTATTATTTTAATTAACTTATTTACTAATTTGAAATCCTTACCTACGGATTAATTTGCACGAACACATAACATTGATTTTAGGCAAACTATTTTTTTTTTTAAATACTGAATTTCTTGAATTCATAGGTACAATTAATATGAACACATACGAGGACTTACTTACGAATTACATTAACCTTACCTACCTACTATTTAAATCCTTCAAAATAATTCCTATCTCAAGGCCAAAATTTCCAACAAAGGGAAATTATTTTATACTTACCTATACATAAATTAATACATAGTATGAATTTAGATATGGAACATAAACATTCATACATATATTAATTTTGGTTCGTAACTAAATATTTGTGGATAAACTATCAATTTCTTGTATTGTTAGAGATGGAAACATGTTTAGATCGATTTCATGATCTCATAAATCTAAAATTTAAACCAAAAGTAATAGTTGAATTCATTCAACTTTCTTTAATATAGACTTTGATATACCAACCTAATATTGAAGATGAGCATATAAAACTTAAAGCTCATACTCTTCTATTTTACTGAATAATCTTTATGTAATGAAATTTTATAAATGTACATTTTTATTTTGGATGATTGTGTGATTATGAATTTTGATACTATTTAATAATTTGATTTTATTATTTTTTGGATAAATAGTAGGTTTCTTTTAATGTTAAGTGTACATTAACCCTAGTTTTTCCTTTAATAAATACACGTAATAATTATTAAAACTAAACAAACACGTGCTCACTTGTATTAATCATTAATATCCAAACAAAATAATAGAATTAAAGTTGTTGACCTAAAAAATTATTTTTTGTATTATATTAAAAACAAAATATATTAATATTTATTATACTAATTTTTTATATATCAATTAAAGGTTTGGTCATGGGTCACAGTCTGCACATTTTTTCTTTTCTGATTGATGCATAGATCTGTTGGTTTGTATGAGGATGATCTCATGACATATTCATTTAAGTTGTATGATTGTTTGTTCCAGATATCTTCCTCTGGATTAGTTAGGAGAGTTTTGTATAGGCAAACTTGGAAGTAAGTCTAATGAAGAAGGTTATGATTGAGTTCATGTATAAGAGTTAAATCACCCCTAAAGTGGTTCATATTTATTATTTTTTTATTGTTGACAAAAAAAATACTGATTTTTATCTTTACTTTTTTAATTCAATATAATTACAATCAATTACCATCTATAAGGGATATTGTTCTAAAATTGGTCTTAATTTAAAAATTGTGACTATGTCTTTCACCCTCATGCACTACCATTGTCCAAAGGCCACATAATTGGAAAAAATATCTAGATGAAATTTCATACAAAGTCTAACTATTTGGATATAGATTAAGTGATGAATTGTTTTAAAATTAGACTGATTATTGAATTATTAAATGACATGTGCATGATCTTGACTCAATTGTAAATGAATTGATATTAATAAATAATAATAACATTATTTGCCTCTATTAAATATTATAAATATGTATATTTTTATTATTAAATAATTAAGGAAAATAAAAATTTAAAATTCATCACTATTAACGATAATTTGGTACCCTAATATTTATTTAAAAATTCAGAAAAATGATCATTTTTATTAGTATATATGATTATATTAGAAGTACCTTAAATTAATGACACAAGAGAGTATATGAAAGTTTTCAGGGTTAAACTTTAACAAAAATACAACCATATCCCTCAACAAAAAATTATATTTAGACTGAAAATAAAATGAAAAATACTTATTTTATTTTTAAAAATAATAAATGACATCATATTGATAATTTTATATTGATATATTATCAAATATTTTGGTAGGCTATATATATATAATTTTTTTTAGTAATTTTTTTTTATTTCAACTGGATATTAATCAATTCATACTTCTCGATTTTATTTCAGAACACTGGCTTAAATTACAATTGTAATATTTAAACCATTTTAAATCTATAAGTTGAGTTATCTAAATTTATAAATAATGCTTAATTGAGTTTTTGTACTCTGTGTTGACCTTTTATCAAAGTAAAATAACATACTAATGACCCATGTTATTTTATTTTATTTTAAATCTTTGTATTTTTATCTGAGTAAAAATATTTCATGCAATGTTAAACAAATGCAAGTATAAGATCCAGATAGTAAATTTATAAATTTAAAGATAACATTACACTTTTTTGAAATGTGAAAAATTCAAATAAGTAATCGATCATTTTTACCATTGATATTTGTTTTGTAAGAAAATCAGTTAAAATTTAACACATTTTGTAAATAACTATGTTTCTTAAATATATTGTTAGATGTTTGATTCTTAATTATGCGTAGAAAAAAATTGTTGAAAAGGAAACATATACTTTAATGATTTTTATACTTGGAAAGAAATTAGTTGCACTATCTATCAACCTTTTTCGGTAACTCCTTAAATATACCTAATGTGAGAAAAAAGAAGAAGCAAGAACTAGAAATTTGGATAAACTCTTCCTTAAATTGAAGAATGGCTTTAAATTTCATGGTGAAGTAAACCATTCCAATCCCTTAGTGGGACACATACTTTGGACAAGATCTCATAATTCCCCAAAATGGCACCCAAAGGGTTGGAATTTCAAATAATAAAACTAAATATCATACATTAATATTAAGTAATTCCATCAAGTATGATTTTTTTTTTTAAATCTTTAAATTTAACTAAATTTTAAAAATTAGTTCATAAGATAGAATTTATACTCATTTATATACACTATAAAACGTTCTTAATTTTTATTTAATGTTAAATATCCTTATTTTTAGATAAGATATTTGAAAACTATTATTGCATTTTTTTGTGTTTTTTCTCATTATATAATTAACTACATCAAATATTAATCTCTTTCTTCTGAATTATTCCATATTGCTCTAAATATGTAAACATAAAATGTCTCACTACTAATTATCCAATACAATATGTAATCATAAACAATTATTTATTTTAATCACAGTTAATATATAATTTTGTGGTAAAGTGTTGTTAAGGAATTTTAAAGCAAATCTAAGTCTTGGTAATGTGTATTGGTAAACAAAAAGAATTGTAGGTTGAGTTTGATTCTTTCTTCAAAACTCTTTATTGTGATACTTGTTTCTCTTTCTAAATTGTTTGCCTTAAAGTTTACTATGTTGTCAAAAGAATTTTTTACCGTGACAGAAGAGGTTGATAATAGTAGTATAGAATAGGTGTACTGAGACATTGAAACAAATTTTATTCCACTTCTACAATTGCTAATACAATAAAGAACATTTCAATCTACAACTTTCATTGACACTAATATAACAAAGAAGAATCCAGTATACAACTTTTAATGATACTAACACAACAAAGAACATTACAATCTACAACTTTTAATCATACTAATACAAAGAACAATCCAGTACAATGTTAAACATCACATGCCTTTCATTCTTCTAAAGGCAGATGCCAACCGTGGTTTTTTTATGGTCGAGCCATGTTTACCGACCTAGACCATATGTCTTAGTCGGTCTCCCACCGAGTCGTCCTTTTTTTTATATGTACTCGTTTCTTTTTTCAGACATACATGTTTCTTTGTCGTTTGATAACTTTATGATGGGTATCCTTAAGGCGCTCAACGTGGTTCATCCCAACTCTTGGGCGTCCATTCAGGCCTTTCGCCTGATATGCGATGTTCTGTGCTTTTATCCCACCCCTTCTTGTTTTTTAAGTTATTATACCTCTCACCTGGCCGAGCCTGTTCTGTGGCATTCATTGATTAGTCGGTCGGGAAACAACACTTAATTTCAAAAATTTTGCACACAACCATAGCTCTAGATACCACATGATATGAGTTGGATAGACACTTAACAAGAAACAACACTTTAAGGAGGCTTAAGGACAAATCAAATGGAGGACAATGCCATCCAAATGAAGAGCCAAACTCATATACATCATGAGTGCCATGTCCTTATCACAAACACTTGGCGGAATTGAAAGGAAAGCAAGAAAAAAACAAGAACACAAATAGAAGCACAATTGAAATGTGTAAACTGAAAAATTGGTCAGAATTGAATCAAGAAATGAATCTTCCGATTGAAATCATCAAAGGAACAAGATAAACCGAATAGAAACTTAAAACAACACCTAGAACAAGAATAAACGGTAGAAATTGAAGAACAAGCTAAACTACCGATTGGAAATGAAAATGGAGATGAAAGAAGATGAAACTTAAGTG
>Ga0123342_1000152_pt1 | contig 89172 bp, 37 predicted proteins | sample Turbeawhitnodule_FD_89960 | JGI IMG/M metagenome (GOLD analysis project Ga0123342, IMG submission 89960) | Root nodule microbial communities of legume samples collected from Mexico - Turtle bean Mexico white nodule | ecosystem: Host-associated > Plants > Roots > Nodule | place: Mexico: Nepantla...
TAAAATTATTTTTTTATTATTTATTTTATTATAATATAAAAATTAATATTAATAATTAATAAAGAAATTATAAATGTTATATGTAGATATTAAAATATAATTTATATATATAATTAATATAAATTTTATTAAATTTTATAAAAAAATAATATATTATCAACTTTCTCTTCAAATCTCTTCATGAAGATAAAGAAAGTTTTGACCAAATTTTTTTATCGTTTTTCGTGTTTTAACCTCAATTGTGTCTCGTTTTTCCAACTTTCTTTGCTTTCTCACTTTCCTCACCAATCTTTCTGTTTCTCCGCCTGGATACAAACAGGCCCTAAAAGATATTTAGAAAGAAAAAAAACATAGAATAATTTTATTGATTTCTATGATAATTTTTGTAATAATTATATTAATGAGGATTTATGCTCTAGAACAGGATTGAAACTAAGAGAATAATTATCCTTCCTTCTTAGTCGATCGATCTGTTTTCCTTTCTTCTGTGTGAACTTCTCGTACTCCTCTTGCCTCTCTACCTCTCGTATTTGTGAATTCCAAACTCAGATGGTATTTGCAAAAAGTACTCCAACGTTCAGATAAGATTTCGACATTCGATACTCAGTGTCTTCAGTGTATAATGATGACGTACCTAATTATTTGAATTTAAGCCTATTTATATGATTATCATTGACCCTTTATTATTGAACCGAATTAAAGATATGAATCGTAATTAATAAGATATTACCTACAGAATCTCATAATCCGAAATGAATGTTTTGGTTTGAAAGTTAGTCCATAAACGCATACTGAATTGTTTTGCCACACGTTATTATGTGTTCTCATTGAGCTAAGATATTCATTTGTAAGAATACCACCTTGTGTCGATAAATGGTGGGAACTAACACAAGCATAACCACTAAACTAAAACTGTAGTCTCTTCACTAAGTTATATATAAAATGGAAGAGATTCCATCAAATTCCCACTATATATAATAGGTAGAGTCACGCATCAAATTTCCATCACTCTTCCATAACCATCTCACACAATAACCACCCTCACTTCTGATTTCTCATTTCTCATTTCTCATCCCAACAAGAACAAGAACAACAACAACATATCCTGGTATATTACCACCATGGCTATGGTGGTCCTCACACCCCTTTTGGCCATACTCGCTATTCTCCTACTTAAACTCCTCTATGACAACCTCTCATGCTACTGGTTCACCCCTCTACGCATAAAAAAGATCATGGAGATGCAAGGTGTTCGTGGCCCAAAACCTAGTTTCCTCACAGGCAACATCCTAGACATGGCTTCCCTTGTCTCCAAAACAACCTCCCAAGACATGAAAACCATAAGCCATGACATTGTTGGTCGTCTTCTCCCACATTTCTTACTTTGGTCTACCCAATTTGGTATGTACATATACGTGTATGTATGTGCACATAATACTAACCAAACAAACATATACCACATGATCTTGATTATTTACTTCCCTCTAATTTAACTAATCAATTAAAACTGGTAATTTGACTGTGTAGGAAAGAGGTTTCTGTATTGGAATGGCACAGAACCAAGGTTGTGCCTCACTGAGACCGAATTGATCAAAGAGTTCCTTTCAAAATACAGCACTGTATCTGGGAAATCCTGGCAGCAGAGGCAGGGTTCAAAGAATTTCATTGGGCAAGGACTGTTGATGGCAAATGGTGAAGATTGGTACCACCAACGTCACATCGTTGCCCCTGCATTCATGGGAGACAGACTTAAGGTATTGATACTCTTTGTAAAATTGTTACTGTTTTGGAGTCTCCCCTTTTTTGATTTTTTCAAATCTTGTTCTTCTGGTTTGTCTTGTTTCGCTTTAGCTTGTTTCGCGGTTCTAGTTTTTGAGTGGACTAGTTTTGAGTATATGGTTGGAAGGTGTGTGTTGTAAAGTCGTCTCAGGTTTTTTTGGAAAAACTAATGGTTAGAAATGGTTGGTGTTAAAAAAACTCTGTAGAGCTATGCTGGGCACATGGTGGAATGCACTAAGGAGATGCTCCAATCACTGAAAATTGCGTTAGAGGGTGGCCAAACTGAGGTGGAGATTGGTCACTACATGACTGAACTCACTGCAGATATTATCTCTAGGACTGAGTTTGGCACAAGCTATCAGAAAGGGAAGAAAATATTCGAGCTTCTCACACAGCTGCAGAGTCGTTGTGCTCAAGCAAGTCGCCATCTTTGCTTTCCTGGAAGCAGGTTTGTGATTTACAAGCTCTTTTCTCAACCACCCTTTTGATTTCTGTTCACAAAAAGATTGAGGGCATGTTTGAAACTCATTCAAAGTTAAGAAAGAAAAAAGCACGTTTAGAAAAAAAGAAATCACACCCTAAACGTGAAACCAAAATCTTGATAAATTTGTGTGATTCTAATTCTATGTGTAGTGTTGTTTGTTTCTGTGTGAGATAAAAATGCAGTGGATTCCTTGCTTTTTTATCCTGAAGCATGTGAATAATCACATTTTTTGAGTTATTCCATGGTTTGCATTATAGCTGTGTCGGTCTTATTCCATCTCTATTGTTTTATGAAAAATATACATTCACAATCCATTATATAACACTCTTTCTTTATCAAAAAATTCAATTTTATTTTGTATAAAATGATAAAAATATTTTTTTTTTATTTCATTAAACAGATTGTCAATATATCATTTTTCTTGTTTTATCCGCAAACATTTGTATGTGCCTGTCCCCTCCCTTTTTCACTGATGTGAAAATGTGTGCATAGGTTTTTCCCAAGCAAGTATAACAGAGAGATAAAGTGTTTGAAGATGGAGGTGGAGACTCTGCTGATGGAGATCATACAGAGCAGAAAAGACTGTGTGGAGATTGGAAGAAGCAACTCTTATGGGAATGATTTGTTGGGGATGCTTCTGAACGAGATGCAGAAGAAAAAAGGGAATGGAAACAGCATCAATCTGCAGCTTGTAATGGATCAATGCAAAACATTTTTCTTTGCTGGACATGAAACCACTGCTCTTTTACTCACTTGGACTGTTATGTTACTAGCCAGCAACACATCTTGGCAGGAAAAAGTCAGAGAAGAGGTTAAAAGTGTTTGCAATGGATCAATTCCTTCTTTGGATCAACTCTCCAAGCTCACTCATGTAAGTAGCAAAATCAGTTTTGTTCAATACAAACTTTCTCTTGATTTTAATATAATTTTTTCCATTTACACCTTATTTAAAGCATGAAAAATGATATAAGGACAACTTTATTCTAGTATACAACTCTTTTTTTATATAAAATTTCAATTTTTTAATAAAATGACAAAAATATCCTTTTTTATAGCATTAATTAAAGATTGTATACTGAAGCAAGTTGTCAATATATCATTTCTCTTAAAACATACATATATAAAGTTTAAAGAGGAATGATATATTGACAACACACTTTAGTATACAATTTTTGATTGATGATATGAAGAAAGAGTATTTTCGTCATTTCATGTAGAATTAAAATTTTAGATAAAAAAATAAGATTGTATATTAGAACATGTTGTCAATATATCATTCCTCTTTTAAATTTTTTCAAAAATTTAAGAGGGTAAAAAAAAAAATTTCTTTATTTCACAAAAAGAGAGGAGGGTACTACTTATTTTAGGCTACTTTTAGGGGATCAGAGGGAGGCAGCAGGTGGGTCAAATTTGTATCTTAAACAAATAAATTTATTTTTTTATTAATTTGAATTTGATATAATTATACTTTTAGTGGTGTCTTTTTATGGAGGCTACACAATGGCTGCTTTTGAAACCCAGTATGAGCCAGTTTTAGGAAAACTTTAATGGGGTGGTCCATGGAATTTAGTAAAATTAAAAATAATGTTTTGTTGAAGAATAATGAGTTTTGTGAACATCTTAGGGTGGTTTTAAGTTATTAGTAGCACGACGAAGAGAAGGGACAACTAAGAAATATTTTAGTGTAAACCAAAAATGTGTATAAAGAAACAAACAAACAAAATATAATTTACTTAAGCATCATCTTTGCACCCTTGCGCCGGTAGTTGCTCTTATTTTAAACAAATGGTTCTTTCTTTTTTAGAGTGTCCAAAGATCACAATTCATTCATTTTCTCAATAAAGATACGCCAATACTTTTTGAGAATACTTTTTTTATTCATGATATATTAACAAACCATGCATCAGATTAAAATTTGAAAGAAAAATAACTTTATATTAAGATAAAATAATTTTGAAATTGTATTGATCAAATCACACTAGTAAATTAAGTTAATTTTTCCAGTACCAGATCAATTGTGACATACACCTATCATTTTTTTTAAAATCCCAAATTGCCCTTGTTAAATTTTTCGGATTTTCACATCTAGAATGAAAAAAAAAACCTTCTATATCTTAGCATCCGAAAGACATTCCTGTATTGCGAATGGTCATATTCGAAGGCACATTTCAATTTTGAATTTATATATCCAGAAGTATCTTATTTGTTTTGGAAATATAGATATTTAAAATATTAAAGGTAAAATAGATATTTTTTTTTACAATATGAATAGTAACATTTTCTATGATTTTTTACTTCAATCTTTGTGACTTTTTCTTTGTATTTTTCTTCAAAAAGAGACAAGGAAGGAAAAGGAAAACAAGTTGACCCTACTAAACTCAATGCCATGGCTACCACTTGAAAATTTTGGAGATTTTCTTGGACTAATAGATAGTTGGGAAGACCAAACTATTATATTTAATTGATAGATTTTTCAAAGAATAATATATTGAAAATCATACATCATAGTACAACATAAAAGAAAAACAACAAATTGTATTGATCAAATCAAAATTGTAAACTAGTACGTTTCAATTTGCAGTTGTCAAAATAACATTTTTCTTTTTCAAAAACTGGTGAAAGATCGAAGAAAATAACAAAAGTTGTGAATTGATTTTTGTTGTTCAGTTGCATATGGTGATCAACGAATCAATGAGGTTGTATCCTCCAGCATCAGTGCTTCCTAGAATGGCGTTTGAAGACATAGTGCTTGGTGACTTATACATCCCAAAAGGGTTATCAATTTGGATCCCTGTGTTGGCCATTCATCACAGTGAAAAGCTATGGGGCAAAGATGCAAATGAGTTCAACCCACAGAGATTCACTTCAAAGCCATTTGTTCCTGGTCGTTTTCTACCATTTGCTTCTGGTCCTAGAAACTGCGTTGGACAAGCTTTTGCTTTAATGGAAGCTAAGATCATATTAGCCATGTTGATTTCTCGGTTTAGCTTCACCATTTCTCCGAATTATCGTCATGCCCCTGTCGTCGTCTTAACCATCAAGCCCAAATATGGGCTTCAGGTTTGTTTGAAGCCCTTGCAACCATGAAGGACTCTATTAGAAAATCATTAGATAGAAATCAATTTTATAAACTAAAAATAATATCCAATTTAGAGATTAAAAGAATTATTGATTTTTAAATTACTTAAATAGTTTCTAAATTGATATCTAATTAGTTACCAAGGTTTTAACTATCAATTATTTAAATTCTAAATTTGGTAGCAAAAATCTTGGTAATTAATAAATATCAATTTAAAAATTATTTAAAAATTAATAATTTTTTAGTCTCTAAAATAGTATCTAATTTAGTTAATATAACAACTAATTATTTTTTGTTTATAAAATTGATCTTTATTTAGTGATTTTCTTGTAGTGATTCTGAGTTGAATGAGAGATTTTGTCTTTTATGATGCGGATATTTATAATATATGTATAACATATATATATATGTGGTGATCTTGATCTTGATGAGCATTCTTGTAATTTTTTATTTCAACTTTTTTACAACCATGGAGATAGAGATGAAATAATGATTGCAAGGATTAGGATATGTAAATTAAAAAGTTGAATGAAAGAAGAACACGTATTTATCTCTTCATTGTGCTTAAATTGAGTTTGTAGATCACTAAGAGATAGAGAAAATGGAGGAACTGTTTAGATAAAGTTTCTAAACCAATACTATTCAGCAGCGTGTGAATTTAACCCGATGAACAAATTTGTGGTTCGTAGAACACTTGAGAAAAATTGTTTGGTTTGGTTTGGTTTCTAAGATGATTTAGATAAAATTTTACTATAAAAAATTATTAAATAAAAATCAATTTTAAAAATAAAAAATAATTATTTGTTATATAAACTAAATTATATATTATTTTAGAGATTAAAATAATTATTGGTATCTAAATTAATTTTTATTATTGATAAATAACTTTTAAATTTTTTATTTTATTTTATTATTTCTTAACTCCAACAAAGTTTGATGCTATATAAAGTAAAAAAAAAAAATCAAATTGATTTTTCAATCAAAAGTGTTATCTATGTGAAATCCTCGTTTTTTTCTTTCTCTATCCCTGTCTCGAAGGTAGAGCGTATGAATCAATAGAGAACTTCTCCTTTTGTAACTAGATGAATCAATATGATTACATTTCAATTCCTTTTCGATATCTCAGAATCGAATTGAATCCCAAATTGATGAGTTAGTGTGAGTTTATCCATGCGGTTATACACCCTTCAAATAAGAATCTATTTTCTGAAATATTTCAACTTTCATGCGTTGGTGGGTCTTCAAGATCCTTTCGATGACCTACTATGTTGCCTAATACAAATCTATTTTAGCCAACAACTTTAAAATTTAAATAATTAATAATTAAAACTTTAATATAGATACCAATCTAAAAATGTTAGAATTAATTTTTATTTATAATTTGGTGAATGAAAAAAATAAGGCAAGTTGTGTAAGAGAAAGAAAGGTAGGGTAGGTATGTCCATTTTGGAGTTAAAGGGGTTGTTTTGTTTTCTCAGCCACCTTATCATCTGCTTCCACCAGTCCTCTATTCTCCTTCTCCCACTACTTTCTTTTTATCATTCTTTTATTGCAACCATCATTTCTTTCTCACACTATTCCACATCTAATAAACTGTGCACAATATTTATATCTACGCACCATGCAAAAACGTTTTTATTTAGTTTTCACTTTTTAAGATTCAATTTATTGTCTTCGTACGTGGCAATGATTCATTTAGTTGAATTCAGTTTGATCACCATCCACACTTCCAGTTGCCAATTCTCAGCTATGGATGGAACTCTCCATCCACTCTTAATCCAAGACAAGCCCACTTAGCCCAACAACATCTTCTCAAATAGTTCAAACCACTCATCTTTTACTATCCCATTTTCTTTAAATAACCTTCAATCAAATACAACACCATTACCTTATTTACTTTTTCATCTCCTTGCTTTCATTCATCATTTTAAATGTTGTTGCATAGACTTATTATGGTAAAATAATATAAAAATAGTTATAACTGTAATTGCTTAGATGGGACGCGTATTTTATCGTAGCAGATTATACATGTAAATCTCTAAACGCTTGGTTCGACAGATGTGTGTTCGGTCTCTCTTTGTTGTTTTGGATATTTGGTTTTTCTTTTATAAGAGGTACACTTTTTCTATGTTGCGGAGCTGTTTAACACTTTATGTTTAGCATGGGTCTTTTTTTTGTAAGGGTAATTGATCTTTTGCTTTGTTTTGGCAGATTTGCATTCATTGTATTGTGCTTAGAGAAGATGTTTGGTATCTTTAAAGTATATAAGGGTTGGAACATCCCTTTGTGTTCCTTTTCTATTAACTTATTGTTTACTTATTAAAAAAATGATTATACATGTAAATTGTAGCTTTCACCTCAAATAAGTAACATTAGGTGTTTTGAGCTAGTATATGGTTTAAGCATTAACTTTCATAAGTCAATAACAGTAGTCACGAGTGTAAAAAGAGGAATGTTAAGATTGCTTTTGTTAAAACTTTAAATTGCAATAATCAAATGGTCATACCATTCAAATACTTAGGCTTATAAGTGGATGGGAACCCAAGGAAAAAAAAATAGTTATGGATAGCTACCTTGGATAAAATTAGAAGTAAACTTAATGCTTAGAATAGTAGGTATCTAACTTTAGCAGAAAGAATATATCTTATAAAGTTTGTATTTATTGTCCTCCCACTATACTATTTTTCTTTCTTTAAAGTCTTTATTTCTATTTGTCAACTAATTATAAACATTATGAGAAAATTATATAGCAATGATTTGGAGTATATAGGATCATAGGAACATAATTGTTTTTAAACAAGGGAAGATTAATGTGAATGAAGTTTTCCACATGGCTCAACTCAAGACTTAGATTTAGATGAAAAGTAAAGTGTCTCGTATTAACTTTTCCAATTCTGATTAGATTTTGTACCCTTTACTTTGTCGGAGAACAATCAAATATGTAAAATAAAATTGTAAGCAAGTGTTAAGTATATGTGAAGGATCACTTTAAGATGACACAATCTTTATAAAAAAAAATATATAGAATCTCATTCTACAGTCAAACTCAAACTCCTCACAGAAACTATCAACAAATTATTATTCTCAACAAAAACAACAAAGAGGTATGTTCATGGCAATAACAACGTTTAGAGTAAATCATCACTAACAAACACCAAAATATATATAAACATAAACAGTTACCAATTAAAAAAAAATCGACTCTAATTAATATATTAAGCACATGTGTCTTTATTGCAATAGTTCAAGTAATTTTTTAATGTCATGATAATTTGTTTTAAAATAATAGAAGATACCCTCTTTCAAATATTGCAAACACACTCAAATGTATCTTCGACTTTGACTCGAAGTGGTGGTTATTTAAGTCGGAACTATCTCAATCAAACATTATTTATTAATTAGCTCTAAAACTTTATTCAAGCAAAATGTGTTGAAGGCAAAAGAGAATGATGCGACAGTTAAGTAATGTTGATGGGAAAAAAATAGAAAAATGATAAAATGCACAAGGGTGGTGCGTGATATCTAGTTATCAAGTTACTTTAATGATATAAGGTGCATTGTTTTTTAATATAAAATGATATAGTGTGGAAGAACCATTTCTGACCCTTTAATTGGTTATTTAATATATATATCTTGTTTGAGTGATGCAGGTGAAAATCCCAGCAAAATCCCACTAAGCAATGTTGTAGAGATGGAAGATTATGATAAAAGATTGATGATCTTCTCTGAGACATTTAGGGCAATATCTTGGATTAGTGTTGTAAAATCAGTAAAGTAGTTTATTATTATGCTTTAATAATTGTAGGCATGATGATACATGGTTCAATGATGATTACGTGAATAATCATCTTCATAATGCTGTGACCCATCAACATTCATTTAAGAAACTACTCTCTTAATTAACTACTCAATCGGTTAGGTAAAAAAGTATGCATATCGAGAGATCGAAAGGTCGAAAGAAGATAAAGATGAGTGTAAATGTAAGTGAAAATATTACGTGAGAAGGTATACAAGTGTCAGTGTTAATAAATGATACGCTTGAAAGAGAAATAAAATCAATTAAGTATAAAAATTATTTAATAAGAGATAAATGAAATATTAAAATGATATAAGAGATCCAATAGGTTCATTAGCAAGATGTATAATATAAATAGATAGAATGTATAGTTCAGAGTGTTTCTGCAGTTACCACACTACACCGTAGATTGAAAGAAAGACCGAAAAGATGTGAGTGACTGAGAGAAGAGGTTTAGGGTTTAAATAGATATAATGTTTAGTTTAGTTTTATTTTTTTCAGAAAATAAAATATAAATATTGACTTAAGATTTGGAGTGTTCCTGCAAGTACCACATCACTAATTTAGAAACTGAAAAGACATGAGTGACCGATAGAAGAAAAACAACGGAAAAAAAGAGAAACCGAAAAGACGAAGTGAAAACAAATTCTGATGAAACTCTTTTTCATATAATTAATACAAGTAAAAGTATATTTTTACAAGGACAACTTCAAAAATACCATTGGGGTGGCTTCAAAATGCATTATATTAAACACAATTATAAACTGAGTTTAACGACTATGTTTTGTTCCGTAATTGAATTGAACTTAATGATTAAAACTTGTGACATGGATGTTCACGTCCACATTTGATTAGTATGCATCTGCATTAATGATGTTGAAATGAAAAGTATTAAGTTTTTCTCGATTACCCAAAGATTTGATGTTGCTCACATCACCCTTTCATATATATCACAGTTTCAGGTCAATTGAACGGTAGTGGGATGCTTGCTAATGTCCAATGTTTTCAAATACATAAATATCTCATAGTCAATGTAATTGACTACAAATAATGCTCTAAAATAACATTTTTGTTACATTATCTCATATCAACATTATGATATTTATTTATAAATATTCTTGAAAGTTTTATTTTGATTAGAAATATATAAGTGAGTGTAAACATATTATAAGTAGATTTTATAAAGTTGAGTTCGACTTGAATTTCACTTCTTAAGTTGGTATCGAGTTATTCAAGTCTATCTTAATAGCAGTTTGTTGAACTTATCAGGTCACCCACTATCGAATTGTTATCGGATCATCTATTCTATAATTCCAAATACGAATCATCCATTATATAGTTTTATATATGAATTATATATAAATTCACAAATCTTAACATAAGAAGATGTGTTAGAGATCCACAACAACTAAAAATAAGAACATTATTAAACTTCACTTCTTAGAACACCATATAAGATTTTTACACTAAAGTTAAGTTTATTTATCATGTTGCCACTCATTATGTAACAATGAGTGTGTGCAATGCGCTCAACATCTTGTTAAAGAACTGCTAAAGAAATTAAAATAATATATCCTGTAAAAGAATTAAATAATGTATTTTATGCATTTCCAATCAAAGGCATGCTTTATGCCCTTCGAAATTATTAAACCTAGAATCCTTCCACACTAAATATGTGAAACCATATCTTTTGGTAGCTACTCCATTTTTTTAAATTTATTACTTATTCTGGAATAGTACTTTTCTTTATAAATATTGTACATTTTATTTTATTTATAAAACTATTTTTTAGTTCTAATCTCAATTAATGTATTAGTTTTTATTGTTCATATGTTAGATTTTTTGTGTGCAGGTTCTTGTTTCTAGTGTTGGTGTGACTTTGATGTTAAAGAATTTTTTTTCAGAAATATTCGTAATGAGATAGTCAAGAAGTGAAAGCTCCCCTTTAATTTATTTTATTTTCAGTCAGTCAAAAAAAAAAAATAAGAAAACAAGCTTAAAAGTTCTTGTTTGGCTTTCTTAATCCCAAAACGTGAAAGCACCACCATCAAATTTATGAACCAAATTTATATTGCAACATTCACTCTATCTCCACGTACGTATAGGTTCATAATGTTAATGTTAACACACGCCAATAGTAAACTTTTTAAGGTTTTTTAATTAATTTTCTAAATCCAAGTTTCTTTTGAAACATTTTTATGTATCTTAAGAACAAGAAGAAAAAGATCTTGTTTTCTTTTGTTGTGTGGATCACTTCTTTTATGATGTTTATGTGGACAGTTATTGGCTAAGTGATTGGAATTTGAAATTTGTGGTGTTATAAATTAGATTCGATTAATAATTTTTTAAGGCTAGAGTCTAATAAAAAAAGTCAAATTCAAAAGAATGTTGACAAATAATAAACATTAAACATAATAATCTTGTTATTTTTTTCTTAAATTAAAATAGCTTAAATACTGAAAATTGACCTTAAATGAATAAGCGACCTTTAACATTGAATAATAACTAAAAACAAGACTAGATATAATAGGAGAAAAAAAAAATACTTTATATTTAAAGCATAAAGAGATGTGTAAGATCGAAAAAAAGGTAGAAGAGGAATTCGATTAAAAATCTTTGTATTTTTAGTTTAGACTGAATGTTTTATTTGAGATTCATCCTTCTTGACTATCACAAAATTCGTTAAAACTATTCTAATTATCAGTTGTTTCTGTTTATAGAGGTGAATAACCTTTATTTTGTCTTGTGCGTTATGATTCTAGTATTTAATTATTGATTATTTTCCTCTTTAGTTAAACCTAGAATGAGTGTACTACTTGTATATATTCAAACCCATTTGTTTTGATTTCAATAACAAGAAAGAAGAGATATTCATTCTCATATCCTTTGTCTTCAATTTACTCTTTTGTTCATCTGTTACCTTTTGTTCATCCCTGTCCTGTTTTATTTTGTAATATGGTATCAGAGCCAGGTTCGAGTCTATCCTAGCGAGTGTTTGTGTTGGGCCTATCGTCCTACCTGCTATCGGGCCGCTATCGGACCACCCATAATATATAGTCTCACGCACGAGTTGGCAGTCTCGGCGTGAGGTGGGTGTGTTGGAGATCCCACATCGACTAGAGATTAGGACATTTCATTGTATATAAGTGGGTGCAAACCTCACTCCAAGAGTCGATTTTATGAAGTTGAGTTAGGCTTAAAGTCCACTTCGTAATATGATAACAAAACTAACAAAACGTGAATCATCCTCTTTAAGATTGCTGCTTGGTGTTAATGGTTAGTATGATCCAATATTATCTTCACCATTGATGGTAGCAAAGTTTGGTATTTGAAGTGTGGGTGAGTGCAGTGTGACCTTGAAAGGGCAATGGGTAGAATTTTGAGGTGCCATACATAGAGTTGAAAAAAGGTTACTGAAATTTCATTGTCAAAAGCTAAAAGGAATTATGAAAATGTGGTTTTGTTGAATATAGATATATAGTCTCTATAGACTATAAACACTTTTAAGAGGCTTCTTCTCAATTTCCTCATGCAACCTTTCCGCTTTTTAGGGTCAACTGTTGATTGTTGGCGTATCCTTGATCGGATCCATTGACTTTTCATGCCCACACCACATTACCTTTCATGGGCACATAATGCTTGACCTAAAAAAATAGGTTAGTGATGTAGACACATGTTATAACACCAGTGTTAAAATTCAGATTGATATCTTAAACGTATGGTATGTATGTATTCGATTAAAAAGTATGATGTTTTTAGTTAGGTAGAATAGTTTTTTATGTCTTTCAGAAGTACTAGTTTTTGTGATAGTTTTGAGTGGTAGGATGTTTTGGTCGGTGGTACTGGGTAGGTAGTTAGTAAAATTGTGGGATTTGTTGTGTTTGAAGAGAGACATGTATGTTCATGTGTTTTGTATATGAGTTGGATTAATTCTTAAGTTCCTTTATAAATCCTAAACTCTAAACCCTAAATCATAAACTCTAAACCCTAAAAAAATCGGTGAAATTTGGAAACAACAAATAAATTATCCTTATCTCATGGGAAGGGAAAAGGAAAAACACTAGAGAATATTTTTTAAGAAATAAAGGGATCAAACCCAATACTCCATAATGTTCCTACAAGACCTAAACCCTGCAGAACATTTCCTCTTGTTGCAATCTTCTCGTCTTTCCGGTCTTTCGGTTAGGCTTCTTTCGGCTGGATCTCCTTTGGTCTGGACACGATGGGGGGAGTACCTGCGAAGACACTCCGACAATCAAGTCAGTCGGGAGTGAATAGTTACCTTGGGTGTTGTGCCTCTTCTGCTATTTATACGGCTCTAGATGGGCTATGGCTGCTATGGGCCTGCTTTAGAGTCCAAACGAATGCCCAATTGTGCTTTAACCGTGCTTATCACCTAAGTTGGCTTGTTTATACCTAATTACGTGTTTAGCTTTGTATCTTGTCGTCTAGTCGGTTTTGTTGTCTGGTCGGCTTTTCGGCCATCCGATAGTACACATAATATAATATTTTTAATATTAATATTTTTTATGATATTATTTATTTTGTATTTTGATGATTTTGTTTCCCATTTGCCTAATGTTAGGGTTGGAAATGGAGATGCATATGGGGCTGTTAAGCAGTGTGTCTTTGGTAGGCATTATGGGTACACAATCTGTAGAGTTGACTGATTCTGCCAATAATAAACTTTTGTTTTGATTCACATGTGATCTAAAATTGAACCTGAGGAAGAAACTGATAGGTTTTGTTTGTATTTGAATGATATATATGGGATTATGCAAGATATTATGAAGATTTAAGATAGTTTGGAAGTTGCAATAATAGGTAATTTTGTGGAGAGTTTTTGGAAAAAGATAAGAAAGTGTGCATTGAATAATAATAAGTGCTTATCATATCGGATTTTAAGCGATTTGTTTTGGAATTAACCTTGGTTATGGTTACTGTTGGAGGGTACAAGTATGGTAGTGGAAATAACACTATAACGCCATTTTTCATGCTTACTTTTCTACACTTTCTAGAAACCAATTTATCTCTCAATAATTTTGCACTTTCTAATAAATTAATGTACACCAGAGGAATTAACTTCATCAAGTTTATACTTGTTTTCACTATTTAGTTACTGAGATTATATGGTTTTTGTTATACACTTTATCAGAACGGGACATCAATTTATATTACTACGTATTACTGCAATTTTAAAGCATTCTCCAAGAGAGAATTGACTAAGAGAGCATGAATCTGTTTTTGAATAAATTTATTTATAAACTCTTAAAAAATCCACACTAATAGTAATATTTATTATAGTTAATTTTAATAAAATTGTTCTTGTGTGAGAGTTTAAGCATAAAGAACTATTGAGAGGATTCTTATCTCCTTCTATCAGTTGATCATACTGTCCTTTAGCTCCCTTCATTCTTAGCTTTGGCTCTCGGTCTTCTCGTAATCCAGACTCGAAGGATACCTGCAAAAGGCACTCCAACGCTCAAGTCATTCAAAACGTTTGGTACTCGATTCCCATAGCAATGTATATGATGACGTACCTGATTATTGGATTATGTGTTATTTATATTACCTTTGGTGGGTTTTCCTTATTGGGTCAGGTTAAGGAGTTGGGTCGTACTTAAGACTGCATTACCTAGCTCCTAATCACGGATTACCTTCGTTGACCTTGGCTGGGCATAATTGGACTTGAGCTATCAGTCGGCCCAACAAACGTGGGCTTTGACTGCATTCGGTCATCCAATGATTGAGTTTCAGACGTTACATTAGTCATACAGTCCTTACCAGTACAAAAATATTTTCATTTCTTTCTTATTTCCAATAAATGTTTTTTAAGATTGTATTATCTGTGTCTAAATATTGAAATAAATACTTTAATATTTTATTACAAATTGTACCATACAGATATGAGATCTCACTAGTATAAAAAATTGCATTGATTAAGTCTTACTCTAAAACCCTAGTAATAAGATTAAAGAAGAATTAAAGGCAAAATCATATATCATGTCAGGACATTAACCACAAAAATTGTAATACAGCTCTAGTATCTATATAAGAGATGAATGCACTTTTAACATATTTTTGTTTTTATCTAATGCAGATAGTTAATTGTTATAGAAATTAGTTGGATCTGGTTTTTTTTAATTTAGAGAATCACATAATATTTATTATACTCAATTACCTAATATCAAATACTTACTTGATCGTGTGAAAGGATATTTTATTCATCCCTCTATATTTTGACCAACCTCTAGAATGAATGACATTAGAGCATAGCAAAAAGCAGAAGAACTTTCCGGCCCAAAGAGAAACACAAACTAAAATGTCAATCAATATGAAACAAAAATCCACAGAATGAAATGCAAGTGAAAAGAATGTTGTGATTTAGGTATTAGGCATCATGTATAAACAAGGGATCCGAGGTGTCACTAATTTATATCTTCGATCTTATATTAAGTATTCTATGTTCAAAATAAAGTATTGTTTCATTTTAATTTTAAAATAACAGGATAGTTATAATTTAAAATAAAATATTGTTTAATTTTAACATAAAAAATACTTGCAATAATAATAATTATAAATAAAATTATATGAAGTATTGTATTATAAGATGAATTAGACTTTCCTTCTTAATAAATTTAACTCGGTTTTTTTATACCAGAAGATACGTATAAAAGGAATAAGTTCATAAGTTTATTTTACACTAATTTTGTTTTCTCACATCTATTCTACCATCTCTTTTAATATTAAAATATAATATATTTTTAATAAAAATTGTTCTGAAATATGATATGATATAAGATTAATCAATCTTATATTGTTTATTTTGAAATTCAAAACTCTATTAAAGACATTTTGATAGGTTAAAATAAAAATATATATTAATTGTCTTTATCCTCTACTTTAAACAATTTGTGACTATATTATACATATTGAATAAAAATTAATATAAATAAAATTTTAAAATAAAATAATAATATATTTAATTTTCAAAGAAATGTGAATGACTTATAGAATTCTATAAATACGAACGTAGAAAAGCTTTTCGTATACTTAATGTTAAATACAAAGTGATACATTATATATTTACAAAGGTAATCCTCCTCTCTCATCCACCAATACGCATTTCTACGTCAAAGTCAACACACTTTTCTTAAATGAAATATTTTATTGTTTCTAAATTAATACAAAATTTTCTAATGACCTCAAAGTGTAGTTCTCTTGGCTAGGGAGCTCATTCACTGCTATTTTATAAGTATACCAATTCTCTAAGTAGTAAATAAACAAAAATTTAAATATTAAATTCACGTAAAGTTTATATATAATTATTTAATGAGAAAAAAATAATTATATGATTTTAGTAATAAAAGAGAAAAATTATCCAATTTCGTAAAAAAAAAAAATGTTGAGTAAAGAAAAGAAAAATTTGATAGAATGTTGAAAGTTGAATCGTGTTAAAAAGTGAATGGTCGAGTCCCATCCCATGCTATATATAAAACAGAAAAGCTCTGAAACTGGTTATGGCAATGTTGATGAAGCAGAAGAAGCAAGTTGTTGTTGGAGCACTGAGATTGAAGAAATGACTGATGAGAGAAAGAATAGCAATGGAGTTTGATGAGTATCATTTTTTCATTGAATTGACAAGCCACTTACATGCTCCTTCTTAGTGACCACCCCAATACACACATACATATCCTTCAATGGATAAATCACACAAAAAAATTTGTGTTACGTTATGTGTGAAATGCTGTGATAAGACAAACAAGAAAACTGTGATGATATTTCTGAACAGTGATTGCCACCATTTTTGTTAAAGTGGCCAAAGTGGATGAGCACTTCACTGTTAAGGATCAGAATTCTAGTTCTTCAAGATGAAGGCTATTGAATTTGTCTTAACACAGTACCAGGATCGTACTTCTGCATAACACTACCAAAACATATTCCTAAGGATAAGAACTTTTGTTTTGCACCAACTAACTCATTTTCCATGTTTTCTCTTTTTTATTTTGGGTTTTTATAACAACCGTTCATACCAATTTGTATACTTTTGCGTTTAAAGTTAACAGGAAATGTCATGAACTGTAGCAGACAAGTCATATCATCAATTCAAACAAATCTTTTGTTTTCACATCATGTTTATTCAATGTGATTTTCACTTCTTAACTTTTTTTTTCTCAAACTCTAATCAAATGTGAACTCTCTAAATGTATAACAACCTTAAATAAGACTACAACATTAATAAATAAATGACTTTTAATTCTAAAAATAACCTAAATCTACATTCGAGATCTCACGTCGACTGGATATTAAGATATTTCATTTTTTATAAGTGGGTGCAAACTTCATCTTATAAAACGATTTTGTGAAGTTGAATTAAACTTAAAATTCACTTCTTAACATGGTATCCGAGTCATTTAAAGTCTATTTTAGTGAAAGTTTGTTGGACTTATCGTGTCATCCGATATTGAATCGTTATCGAATCACCCATAACATTTCATTCTTTATAAGTGAATGCAAATCTCACCTTATAAGTCGGCTGAATAAGGTTGAGTCAAGGTTAAAGTCCACTTCTTAACGATCTCTTCTCATTTCTTAAAAATTATTATTATTATTATTATTATTATTATTATTATTATTATTATTCTCATTTGTTAAAGGTTATTGTCATTATTATTATTATTATTATTATTATTATTTTTATTTTTATTTTGTTAAAGGTTATTATTATTATTATTCAAAAGTTAGGGTTTTTTTATTCAGTTAGATAATTTTACAATCTAATTCAATGCAAATATGTAGTTTAAGATTATCTTTTTATGGTTATATATGGGCCGAACTCAATCCCTTAACAATTGGGTGAGGGAGTAGTGTATGCTAAATTCAATACATATCCACTAAAATTACTAAATAATAATAATAATCATAATACAACTATTATTCAATTTCATTTTTCTATTAACTAATAATAAGCATTTTTTAAATACTAATATTGACAATTCTTCAATTATTAAATGATATAGTTTGTTTTAAAAAATATTCTAAAACATCTTTAAAAGAGTATTTTTGAAATTACACATTTTAACAAAAATAAAAATTCGAAATATGTGACTGGATCGACCAAATTTCATCTTAATAAAAAGTGAGTTTAGTTAGATTTGAGTTTAAAAAAGGAAAACACAAAAATATGACTCAATTAAGCAAAGATGATGGGTTTGTCCAAATCCAATCCTACCCATATATACTCTAAAAGAAATAATTTGAGAGAGAGAGAGAAGAGAGAGAGAGAGAAGAGAGAAGAGAGTGAGAGTGAGAGTGGCAATTGCTTCCTGCAATTGAAAGGCCCATATTCAAACTTTCATGGCAATTGCTTCCTGCACCATATCACTGCACCCAATTATAGAGGAAAAGACAAAAAACCTTAAAAAATGGATACATATCAAATTACATTCTGGATTTCCTTATGCGAAATACAATAATTTCTTATGGATAAATTTTTTCATAATATATTATTTTCAATTCCGGATTTTTTTTATCCATAATGGGATTTTGATTTTTTTTATGGAATTTTATATTCGGAACACAATAATCTCTTCCGGATCTATTTTTCTGAAATGTATTATTTTCAATTTTGGATTTTCATTTTCAGAATAAAGGATATTTTTGGAAATTTTGAAATTGTGTTGGGTGCGGGTTCAAAAGTTTGGGTGTAGGAAGCAATTGCCAACTTTCATCTCCTCTAATTATGATTTTTTTTCTGCACCCCATACTAGAAGTAAAAAGACTAAAATACTCTCCTTCATACCACAAAAAAATAAGAGAGTAAAACAAATAGGTTTACTTGATAGTTTGCTTTAAAAAAACTCGTTCTAAAAGGTATTATATATAATTAATAAAGTTTGTTTTGGAAATTTTGTTATAAAATGATTCTCATATATTCTACACAATTTGTTCCAAAATCTTCTTCCAAAAAGCCCATTTCATAAAACATCACATACATTCTCGAAAGTTTCATACGTTCTAAAAAGCTTTTTTTTGGAAATTTTTCTTGAAAATTTCAAAAAGCTTGTCCTGATAATGTACCGGACCGTATGACACCTCAATATTGTAATATATGATCTAGATCGACATGTCAAAAATCATTACCAAAGGATTAACGAGACTAATGAGTGATCAAGCATTAAATGATACATTCTTAATCATGATAAAAAAAATTCTAATTCGTTCCAATAACAAATGGTTCATGATAATCATATAAATTAAGCACAGATTCCAAGAATCATGTACGTCATCACCTAGTACTAACTGTGTCGAGTGTCGAATACCAAAATCTCACTTGAACGTCAGAATGTTTTTTACAGATATCATTTAAGCTTGGAGTTCACGGAGACATAAAGTAGCTAAAGGAGAGCACGAAGATCGTTTCAAGCAGAGGTAGGAAAGACAATTATTCTCTTGACTCCAACCTTGTTCGAGAACAAGTAAATCTCTATAATAGGTAATGTAGAAGTCATTTTGGAAAAGGTAAAATATCATTTTAAAAAATAAGGGGTGCAAAAAGAAAAAAAAAACTAATTATTGAGCATGGGAGTATATGGGCCCATGGCCTACCCGACAGAGAGTGACCCGGTTGATTCTTTGGGCTCATCCTTACTTGGTGACAATAGTTACAACATTTGGGTACTGTCATAAAAACTACGAAATCATAAGAAAATAAATTATTAAATAGGGAATATAACTCATACAAGTTTCAAGTAACAAGTGATTTTAGAAATTACACTAATAAATATTTGTCTTCCATCAATTACTGATTTCTACACAATTTATCCGTACAACAATAGTGTGATGGTTTGCATTAAACTGTAGATAATTTTCCGTATCTTAAAGTTTTAATCATTTTACCAAATTAATTCACGAATCACAAAGTTTACGTTAAGTTATAAGGTTAAGATAAATTATTTATGATAGTGGAAACAGAAAAATAAAAAGGGGAATTTATTTATATGATCAAAATTAAAAAAATAAGTCAGACCTACTAAGGCTTTCTACGATTATGGTTTACCCACACAAGTGAGGGCTGAATTCTAGAATTCAAAAACCAAAAACCATTTTGTTTAAATTAAGTTATTTATATCCGAATTCTACAATTCAAAATTATTGATGTCCGACTTGAGTCAGTTATGTCTGAATTTTTGTACAATTAGAAAGCAAAACCATTTATGAATCAAGAAAAAATATTTCTAAATTGAAAAATGTGAACTTTGTATTCTAATTTTTGTAATTTTATAATTTTAACTTTGGATTATTTAAACGCATAATCCAACAAGTGAAGGCTTAATTTCCCATTACCCTGAATTCTAATATTCCAAATTTGGGCTTTGAACTATGAAGAGATAATGTAAATCAAGTCAGTTTTAATATTTTAAATAATTTTAAATGAAGGATAATTTTATTTTTTTAAATAATTTTAGTTGCAAAACTTCACCTTTCAGTCATGTATGTTACAGTTGAGATGTATGACATGCTTGTCAAGAAAATTCGTTTTATTAGAATTTTATTATTTTGAAAAAACACTTATTATTACAAACATCACAAAACTTACCTTTAAACACTTATTATTACAAACATCACAAAACTTATCTTAAACTTACCTTTACCACCACAATTAGTATCATTACAAACATCACAAAACTTATTTTAATCACTAATAAAACTTACCTTAAACATTAACCATCTTACCTTTACCACCACAAATTAACCATCAACACAATTAGTATCAGTACACACGTCACAAAACCTACTTTAATCACAAAACCTATTTTAATCACCAATGAAGGTACTACACTTTCCACACTCCAAAAGATAATGTTAGAATTAAAAATTATATGGAGATGTAAGGATAATTAGACTAAATTAAAGAATTTAGGCAAACTTATTTGTTCAAGGAAATTATTAAGAAGTAATTCTAAAAGAATTAAAATTTATTTCATCTCCCAAATGTCCATAACTATACTTTTAGAAAAGATTTTCAAAAATATCATCCGTTTTAAGCAATTAAAAACAATTTTAAATCCTCTTACGTCTTTTTAATGTAATAAACAAGTTCTCAGACCGAAACCTTTTTTATTGTTTAAAATACGGTGAAAAAGCATTGAACATTGTAATTCTTAAATAATACAGCACTTTAATCTAATTATGAACAAAACACTGTCTTTTAAGTTCTGAAATATAAGGTATTCTAAATAAATGCACCTCTTCCATAATTTAAGAGTTGCCATTCATTCATGTTTGAGTTTGTACTGCACCGCATTCACAACCGCAATTACAAAAGAAAAAAGATTATTAAAAAGAAAAAAAAAAGATTATTAAAAAGAAAAGAAAAAAAAAACAAAACGGTTCTGATCTCTGGTATCAAACACATACAAAAAGCCGATGGAATCAAAACTGAGCCGAAACACGAGTCGCTCAAGCCGAACATTCAAGCCCCAGCTCCATCTTGCACGACTCACTCTCAGCCGAACCACTAAATTCCTTCAACTCGATCCTTCTCTTCTTCACCGGAACCACGTGCTGCGCACGTGAAACCGGTTCGAACCCCAGCGTAAGCTCCAAACCAACATCATCGGTTCGTCGCACGAGCTTCCGGTTCGACTCCGGTTCATCTCGGAAGAGGATCGAAGTCTCCGCCGTCTCCACCGACACCATGCTCTCGCTCTCCACCGCATTCGCCGCCTCAGACTGGTGGCTCAGCGACGAATCGTGACTGCCAGATCGATTCAACACCTCTTTGGTCCACTCGCATGTCATCAAACCCGGTTCAGAAAGACCCAATTCGGTTCCCTTGTTACCGTTGTTTTCGTTGGAGGTGGATTTGGGCTTGGCGTTGGCGTTGGCGAGGGGACGCCTGACGCGAGACCGAGTCTTGACTCGTTGGTGCTGAGTTTCGTTCGACGCGGCGGAGTTCTCATCTTTCGACACGTGGCGTATGTCGTACGCCTTAAGCGGCGGGCCCCGCCCGCTCGCCGCCGCTTCAGACGTGATCGGCGTGATCGGCGCGCCTCTCAAGACGTTTTCAACTGCGGCTTGACACAGCTGCCAGCTCCCCGACCACAACAACCCAACTGAACCGTAAATCGGGTTCACTATCCGACCGCATGCCTCGTACAACAACGAACGAAAGATCGCTGCATAAATCAAAGAAACAACCCAAGTTCAGTGAATTCCATGTACACAATCAAAATCCAGTTCATGCTGGGCTTTATAAACCTTTATCCGACTCTAATTCTACTCGCTGTGGGAGTTTGTATTCCTGAAAAGAAAGTTTAGGAAAATGGCACAAACCTGGACGAAGATGTTCGGGGCCTGCGTTAACGAGATTCATGAGACCAGCACGGCCATAGAACTTGGCGAGAAACACAGTAGCATTGGCTTGAGATTCTGGGCTTTTGATCCACTGTAAGCAGGGTCTGATGCTGCAATTCTCACTGCACCCTTTTCTCAGAACTCGACACCCATTGCAGCTCATCCGCATTTTCGAAGACCCAATTGAGAATCTTGGAGAAAGGAGAAGAAAGAGGTGAAATTGAAGAAGCTATTTTCTGTGGGAGATTGTGATCATAGAAGTGAGCAAAAAAAGGGTATATATTTGTTGGTGGGTTAAGGAGAGAGAGAGAGAGAGAGAGAGAGAGAGAGAGAGAGAGAGTGGATTTTTCAGGTACTGGGTTGTGGGGAACGCAGTTGTTTCTGAAGAATTGTTTTATAGTATTACCAGTGCTTTATTTAACAATAACAACACCAACACACAAAGCCAAACCATGGTTTCCACGTTCAAAGAGGTTGGAGTTCGAGGAAGTAAACAGCTGGTTTACCACGTCACAATCCCACCCTCATGAACAGCGCGTGCACTCACCTCCCAATCATAGGGACACTCATCCCTTAGTCATTGGGACGTAGATGACGTGGGATAACCCTTAAGTGCCACAGAGCTTCTCCATGGTCTGTTCACTTGGGAAGTGCCCTTTAAAGTAAGGTAATATTACGGAATCTGCCACGCGAGGAGAGAGGGTGAAAGGGAAAAGAGGGAAGGTAGAAGAGCATGCAAATGGGTACAAAAATTGAGGAGAGAAGAAAGTGGCGCGTGGCGGGCACGGTCAGGTGACAGAGTGCGGTCGAATCGCCACATATTGTGGAGTGAGGATCCATCCACCAACACTATCTCTCTTCAAAGAGCGGTTTTTGAATGAAAATTAAAAACAAGAAAAAGGGGAAAAAAACTCCTGGTTTTCTGGAATTGGATGGAAAGCGGTTTTGGCTGAAAACCGGACACTGGTTTCCGGTTTTGGTCTCATGACTGTGGGCGCGGGTGATGAAAGGGAAAAGCACTAAAGCCAATGGTTTTGGACATGAGATCCAAATTTTACCAAAATTAAAATCACCAACACTATCTCAGTAAATAAGACTTTTGACAATTCTTAAAGTTATACACATATATAATAAAATATAAATTTAAAATTAAATAATATAAAAAAATTTATTAAAATAATAATATTAAGAATTCTAATGTGATTATATAAAAATATATCATTATTCCAAATTTATTTATTCCCTTCTGTAAAAATAAAACATTAACACACTATCTTTCAAACTAACATCTCTCAACATTCTTCATCCATGTTTCTTTCTAATGGCGCCCATTAATATTAAATTGGTCATTAATATTTATTCAAGAATGATGCAACTGCTGAGAAAATTCATGTTGATAAAATAATAGGTGAAATATTCAATTTCATCGTCTAAATAAAGGTTTCAAAAGTTAGTCCTCAAATTTAAATATAGCTACTTTAAGTGATTCTAATATCTTGCTTTCGTTATTCATTTTTCATTTAAATTTTACTCATTTAGTTTATTGTTCAAAAATAATTTAATTCAAATGTATAAGGACATAATTATATTTTAATGATAATAGGAAAATTTTATATGAAATAAATGACACATATGAATGATAAACTTATCATAGTAATTACTCTGGTTTAAAGGTTAAGTGGTTTCCTGTACATTCATATTTGTAAATTAGTATGTTTGTTAATAATGATAAAAATGTATTTTATAAATTTTAGTTCTTTGTCTCGTATCTTATCCTTTGAATCTCAATTAATATTCATTAATATTCTTTTAGTTCAGTATTTTTTTTAACAAATTTTAAGTGTCACAAATAATTTTTTTTTTTTTAACTAAGATTTTGGACAGTTTTATTAAATCTATTTGTTATTAATTAAAAGGTCATATAACTAGCTCTCTTTAAATTAGTTGTATTCTATTTAAAATTGTGTTTTTCTGGTTGACTTGGTCGTCAGTCGACTCTAAACTCTAGCTTCGTCTACCTCTAGTAGATTTTGTGCTTCCCTTTGAATGCTGGAACGCAGCTATGTTGAAACAGAGGGAGTCCTACCTGTCGATTGTACTCCGACGATAAAGTAAGTATATGACTTATAAAGGTAAGGGATGTTGATTATAATTTTGTAGTATATTGAGGTAGATGAACGTGCATGTGATTTTGTGACATTGCTTTGAGTTTTTGTGAAAAAAAAAATGTGTTTTGTTTGATAATATATTTACAGTGCTTTGAGTTTTTATATGTATAGTATACGTTATTGTTTTTTATAATTTTTTTAAAATGATTTTAGGTTTGGAATATTTTGGTTTCTTGATATGCATTTCTAATTAATAATGTTATATGAATGTGATGTTAAATTTTGGAAGTGAAAAAAATGGTGAATTTGTTCATCTATGTTTAGGATGTAATATGACATAATATGATGGTAAAATTATGAAACTAAGGATAATTATATTTTTTTTATTGTATGTGAGAGTATGCTTGGACTAACAAGCTTTACTATGATGTTTAAATTGTACTATTTTAAGTTAAGATGAGTTCCACGAAATATGTTCCATATTTTGTTATTTAAAATATAAAATATTACAAGTAATAAAAATTGGTGATCACTTGTTTATTGAGCAAAATTTTTTTTTTTAAATTGAGAAGTTTAATAATTGGTCAACCTTATTCATTGAGTGAAATTCATTTGAATTGTCCCATATTTATATTTTAGAAAAGATTTTCTAAAACTTTTCCAAACAATAACTTTTATTGAGTGATTTCATCTTATGTATTATATTATATATACATGTATATACGTAAGTTTGTAATTTTTGCTATGAAAAAATAAAGTTTATTTGATTATATTTTCTTATGATAATTAATAAGATATTTGTAAAGAGTTAGATAAAGCCTAATAATACAATAATTAATAACAACACCAAGATTGTTGACTGCAATGCAATTAAAAAAGTGATCACTTCCATTTTATTATTTATTAAAGTTTGTGTGTCACATTTGTTTAAAAGTGAGAATAGTCATTTAAGAAGCTTTGATTTTTTAGTAGCTCTAGCTTGCCTATTTTTTAAAAAACAATTAATAATACTTACTTAATGAGTATATATTTTCTAACTTAATCTTTATCTACTAAAACGCCATACACCAAAAAGGTATTTGATATTTTATAAGAATTTAATTTCTTTAAATTTTAATATTATTACAACCATTTTTTGTAGAAAACAGCACAAGCATGATTCTATTCCATGTTCAGTCAAAACAAATCAGAGTGGAAAGTGCCTGTTACTTACTTCTGAATTGTGGCATTCATGTACTTAACAAAGGTGATAGTTGACCATGTAAAGTGTATAAATTATGAGACTTTGCTTCACGACAATTCCTACGAAGTGTGTCTCGGGAAAGAAACAAGACACAGAGAGAGAAAAAAACAACATAAAAAATTTATGTATTCTTGTTGATTATTCAGGAATGTACACTTATACACTAACATTGCACACTACACCTTAAACTATCTAGTAACATTGTCACTTTGAAAAACTCAGAAGTAAAGAATTTTTCACTAGAATTGTGTGGCAAATTTTAAAAGCTAATTTACATTGACTCAAGTTTCAGTAGGTGCAAAAAATTATATTAATTATTCAAATAGTACTTCAGTTTTAAACTTTTTTTAGTTTTTTTATGTAAAATATTTTGTTTTTTTTTTTACTTTCTACTAGTTTAAATGGTTTTATCAAATATAAATATGTTTAATATAGTGTCATGTGATAACATAAACTCTCAAAACGAATAATAACTTGCATTATGTAAAAATATTTTTATATTTTTTACTCTTTTCTGTTAGAGATCTTACATCGACTAGATATTAGTGTTTTCACAGTATATAAATGGGTGCAAACCTTACCTCATTAGTTGGTTTTATGAGGTTGAGTCAGGCTTAAAGCCCACTTCTTACCATCTTCTCTTTATTTTTATCAATTTAAACAATCTCTTCTATTTTTACTTTTTCATTTTTACTACTTTTCTAATAGGAAAAGCATTTGTGTGGATTTATAAATGTCTTTTCTATTCATAGAAGCTAACTTTATTATTGTTGAAAAAATAGATATTATAGAAAGATGGAAGCAAGTTGCAACTTAAAGTCATCCAAATTAGGGAAAGAAAGAAAAAGGAAGATTTGTATGATTTGTATACAATTTCTTTCTCACTTCTTGTTTTCTTTATTTGAAAGTATGTCATCCAATAACTCACTTTTTTTTTTTATTTTGAATTTATTAAGTGTGTCAACCAATGACTCACTTTATTTTAATTTTAATTTTGGAGATTGTAACCTAACAATTTATGGTCAACACTGTTCATATTGCACATAATGTTACTAAATAAATAAATAAAATTTAGTCTTATATTTTATCAATTACTCATTTAGCTTATTTATTAATGAAATTTATTTGATTTATTATTTCACTTTTTTTCTAAAATATTACCTCTCATTTTAAACAAGTGGTGGAAGATTCGAGTTTTGATGAGATATTTAATACCAAGATTATAAAAAAATATTATTATATATGTATTAAGTTCATCAGTTTTACTTGTTGGTCTTTCATTTTATTCTTTTAAGAAATTACTTTAGCAAATTTAAAAGAAGAAGAATATTTATAAATTGTTATTAAATTTATTTCTTTTGATTAGTGGGAGATTTTTTTAAGGGGTGAAATAGTGCCCTATGTGTAGCCCAGGTTCTCTAATTCTAAAGTCAAAGATTCAGTGATATCACGTTGTGATATTGTCTACTTTTTACTCAAAATTTTGTCATATAAATAAAAGTTTCTTCAGGATTAAAATAGGAAATTGTAGTTATAATTAATTTTTGTCATGCAATATCTGACTCTGTAAATAGTTTTTTCATTTAAAAAACGTGTAAAATGCTACTTACCCTCTAAATATATTTAAAAAATATATAAATTTAAATTAAACTTATACAGCAATAATTTGAGTGGGATTTTTATTGAGAAGTTTAATATGTCATGGTCATTGGCAAAAGTAACTTCTTAATACTATTGAAAATATCTTTTCCATAGTAAAGGTGAATGCAAAAAAGAGTATGAGATAAGGATGAGAAGAAAAAATGAAAAGAAGTTAAAGGTCAAAACAATAAATCCAAACCCAAAATTAGTTGGAAAAGTATGACAACACAGTTTCCCGATTTTGAGGAAAATCAAAGGTACAACCTAGCCAAACATTCTAATTTTTTTATGTTATTTATTTTGTTTCCAAAATTTCTCTTTTATTTTTCAGTTTCACAAAAGTTGTAGAGTTGTACCGGTCAGAATCGACGAGCCAGTTTCGGACTGAGTGATCGATAACTGAGTCAAAAAAACACTGTATTTAAAGTATTGTTCAATTTAAAGATTGATGTTCTGTCATAATTTTGTTATTAAAAAACATATCGATGAATTAAGGAAAAAAAGATATATTTAAACTGTTATTGACTTCGACTTCTAAATGATATGTAACTATATTTTGACCATACTATAACTAGTTAGAATTAACAATATTAGTCAAACATAGGGATAAATTAAGAAGAAAAATAAAAATCTCATAGTTTCTTACTTATAAAGCATCTTGCAATGCTTCCTTTAATTATAGATAAAGTGGATAATTATATTAGTTATGAGTATCATGAATACTTATTTTTGTCTTAATTGTTGTTCAATATAATCTCTCACTTAACTAGAGATTTTAATATAAAAAAATAGTATAAAAAGCATGATTGGGTGATAAAACTAGTTTAGAAAGGGCACGTGTGAAAAGGATATTAAAGTGGTTCATGCAATAGAATGAATGCAATTACTAAGTATATTAGGTTGGAATGTCAGAATTGTTGCCTTTAAAAAATGCAAAGATGTTTGCCAATTTATTTGGAATCTCATCCTTTATCTCTCTCTTTCTATGCACTTTAACTCCTGGTTTTTGGGAACTATCCCTTAATTTAGTTTACTTGATTAATAATTGATTATTGTTGCTAACACTGGTTTTGTAGAAAACCAATGACTGGTTTCTGGTTTGGATTCAGTCCTATGGGCGATTCTGCCCTGGACAAAGGGTTTCTGTGGTTCCCACCAAACTCTATTTTCAATCTATGTTCATTGAATTTAATGCTTCATTAATGGGAAAACCTTCATCATTAATCATCATTATTTAATGTTAACCAAAATTGTAGTGGATTGGATTTGGTCACCACCTCACCAACTCTACTACAATATCTACTTCAACTCCTAACTTCTCTCAACTTTTTCGATCTTGCTAAATGCTTAAATCCTCCATCAATTTTTTTTCCTTTGAGATGCTTTCATGTGAAGGTCAAATGTTTTCTGTTTTTATTTTTGTTATTTATTCACTAAAGAGGATGAGTCCATTCTCATGCCTTTTAATTATTCGAGTCTGAAAAATACTATTGTAATGGTCAATTACTGGATTTAAGGTATTTGTTTTGAAGGTCGGTGTTTCATCACGATTTTGTCTTTAAAAGACATCTCGATAAATTATATGAGGAAATAGTATATAAACTGCTCTCGATCTTGATTATGTGAGACTATATTGAAACACTATGTTTCTTTTAATGGGAAATCTCACGTTAATTAGATATAAAAATATTTTATATATTATAAATGTTGTCTTATAAGCCAATTTCATAAGATTGAATTAGACTTAAAGTTTACGTCTTAATATGTTATCATAATCATTTAGAGTCTATCATAGTGAGATTATGTTAGGTTTATTAGGTTATCCGCTATCGAAACATAATCAATCACTATAGATATATAGTCTCGAACTCCTTTTTATGTTGGGAATCTCGACATTTTATAGTATATAAACGGATATAAATATTATTTCATAAATTGATTTTATAAAATTAAGTTAAATTTAAAAATCACTTTTTAATATTATATTTTTAAATAATATATGAAAAATATATTTTGGTGTATGATTTTAATTATATATTCTCATCTTTCATACTCAAGTGTATAAAATATATGATATCCGTTTTTTCAATTGTTGTTTTTCTAGAAGACCACGTATGAAGTTAAAAAATATGACTCGTTTTTTATTTATATTTTTGTATCTTTTCCAAGTTGTTAAAGTGTTTAATAGTGTAACCCATGCCTAGTTTAAGTTAGTCTATACTATTTCTTAGATGGACACATTTATATATTTTTATGGATAATGTTGTTATTATTATTTTTAATTGGATTATAGTTTTTTCAGTTCGTCACATAAGTAACTGTTTTAATTAGTATTAATTCCTCGATAAGACTTTCGTGTATTTTTAGGGTTTTGATATCTTTTAAACTTACTATGAGACTAACTAATGTTCCATATATTTAGTGTGACTTGAAATTATTTATCCTCTAAAAAATATTATGTGGAATTAAAACAACACCTAAGTAACTTTATTTAAGTTTTGCTATAGGTTAAATAGTTAATTAAATAGATCTTATAAAAATCATGTTAGGTAAGATAAACTAACATGGTAAATAATGAGAACAATTAAAATTAAACCTAATTTCTTATGTCTATATCGTACCCACTCCGTAATCGTATAAACTCTAATGGTTAATGTTTTACTAATTCTGTTTAAACGTAATTGGATTTGTGATGTTGATTGGTCTATTAATGGAAACTTTGAAATCGGTCGATCCAGCAATGAAGACCGAGACATGTGACTAGTCATACGATCCTCACCGGCATAATATGATTAATTAGGAGCATATTTATAAAAGTACTACATCATACAAGGATATTATGAAGTACTATAGTTAGAGAGTGATATTCTACTTTTAGATGCTAGAGAATTAAGATATAATATTTAGATATTTTTCTATATCTTATGTAATTAGGTTTTTAGTTAAAATTTACATGGTTAATAAACTTTAATTTATGAGAATATTATTACAATTAATTTATAATAATATTAATATTATTAATAAAAATTTGTCTTTTATTAAAATAAATAAATTGTATTAAAAAAATAATTTTATATTATATAATTTATAAAAAAAAAATAATAAAATATATATTTTGGATTGTGCATGAAATACAAATATATTTTGTTTGTGTTCCAAAATGCATATATTTTTAAAAGGTAAAATTAAAAATTTAATTGTTTGAGAGTGCAGTGGGCTGTAGAATGCAATGACGTCCATTAAATTTTATACGGGCAAATGCTCCCTGCACCCAATCATTTTTAACCTGCACCCAACATATTTTTTTAATTTCAAAAAATGTCCTTAATTCCGGAAATAAAAATCCAGAATTGAAAATAATATATTCTGGAAAAATAAATCCAGAAGTCATTATTGAGTTTCGGAAATAAAAATCCAGAAACCAAAATTAAAATTCTATTTCGGACAAAAAAATCTGGAATTGAAAAATAATACATTCCGAAAAAAAAAATCCGGAAAAGAAATAATTGTGTTTCGGAAATAAAAATCCGAAAACAAAAATAAAAAATCAATTCCAGATAAAAAAATCCGTAATATAAAATTTCGTTCCGGAAAAAAATATCCAGAACACATATTTCGAAAATTTTTTTTAAGGACAGTTTCGTCTTTTCCGCTAAGATCGGGTGCAGTGATATGGTGCAGGAAGCAATTGCCTTTTATACTATGGGCCAATATCATGATGGGCTAACCAACCCATTTGTCCAATTTACTTTTTATAATAGCAAAATCCAACTCTTTATTTTAATATTTATATTTTATGTATTTAACTTTTATTATGTCAATTGATTTATTCTATTTTTCTTACAAGAATTTTTTTGATTTATTCTATTATTACATATTACACACACATATATATATATATTTATAATATACACAAGAGTCTATATTTTTTTGTAATTTTAGTTTATAGTGATTAATATATTTTGTTAATTTGGATAAAAGTTAGTTTTGTTTTACTAATTTTAATTTTTTATATTTTGAAAACGTGAGTGTTGCTGCAACACGAAAAATTAAATTGAGCTATTATAGCTTTCCATTAAAATGATTTAAATTTATTATTATTTTTTTCTAAATAACAAAACCTGAAGAAAACATTGTGGAAAATCAGAAACCCTAACTTTTGAAGTTGGAAGAGGAAGAAGAAGAAACAATGTCTGGTGTGAAGAGAGCACTGAGGCAGTTCACGTTCGGAAGCAGCAAGACCGCCGGCCGCAACTCGGCGGGGCGCATAACGTCGTTTCACAGAGGCGGCGGAGCTAAGCGCTCGCAACGAACCGTCGATCTCAAACGGAACACCACTTCTTCCCTCGGTGTCGTCGAACGGATCGAGTACGACCCTAACCGTTCTTCCAATATCGCACTCGTTCGCTGGCTACACGGCGTCCACCACCGCCAGCGCCGCGCCGCTGCCAGCGCCGGCTCGTCCAAGCTCCTCCCCCTCGATCCCGCCGTCACTGACACTAACAGCATTCGCGGCGTGTTCGCGCTCAATTCGATGTTGCCGCGCGTTGGAACCTCCACGAGAGACGTTTTCCTGTCTGCGTTCTCGTCCAAGGCCAAGGGACGGGATACGAAGTCGGAATTAGATTCGGTTTCTTCCCTCGGATTGCCTCGGATCGCGGTTGCCGCTGCGAGAGCTCCGTTCTTTGCGCCGCGCGTGAAAGGGGAGGAGACGTTGGAGGTTCGGAATTGGAGAAGGAATAGCGACGGTTGGGCGCATAGGAACAAACGTAAAGTGGCGGTCTCGTGGCAAAGCATCGCGCGTTGAGTTGATGCTATTTTGAACTGTAAACTAAACTTCTGTCTCTCTGCTTTTTTAATTTTGTTTTTGGCTGATGAATTGTTAGTTGAGATTGTGCTTCTCTAAATGTTGAGGCGTAAGGCTTGAATTGATGAGTAGTGTTCAGTTTATTTGCTCTGATTCTGATTGGTAGCGCAAGTGAAAGCGAGAGGGATAGGAACTGAATGGTTAGTTTTGTTTTTCTGAACTGCAAATAATCAGTATCTTTGGAACAGAAATAATGACTGGTAGCTGTTATTTTATTGTTGTACGTAATATTATGAAATTTGAAGTACAGAACAGATGGCTGTGTCATTTCCATTCCATCCCTGTGTTTTGAGTGAATATGCTATTGAGGAAAAGTCTTGTTGCTTCGTATTTGGGATTAGTAGAAACAAGTCAACCATGCTTGTGGCACTTCTCCTAGTTTGTGAGTTAATATTTTAGATGGAGATGATTATAGCTGATTCTCCTTTTCAATTTAAGTTCACTTTCACCCCGTTGCTTCCCATTTTAAATTTGAGAGGTGGTGGGGGTTTGTCACTTGTCGGTTTGGGGCTTTGGATTTTTTGAGGTTCTGTTGTTGAACATGTTGAGGATTTTACCTTAACACTTTTTTTTCTCAGGTATTAGATTATATATATATATATATATATATATATATATATTATATTTTATAGGAGATTAGGGGTACATCTTTTACAAATTTGTAATTATTTTAATAATTCTATCAAGCCTCTTATCTACTTAAGAATTTAAGCACTGATTACAGCTTGGGATACATTTCGGGGATTGTTTTTGCTCGAAGATTGGTATCCTGAAAATCTTATTTTCATGGTGAGGGGTGTTGTCACCGTGGGAATATTGTAAATTATCTTTTGTTGGATTGAACCAATTATCAATAGGCTAAAAGTTATAAGATATAGTTAATAGTCATGATTCTTTCTACTTAATAACGTATTAGCTAACAATTTCTCTCAACAATTGTATTGTTGTGTTATAAATCAAATTCTTCGATTATTACTTGGCCTCTCGAGACAATTGATACAACTCATAACAATCTTCCTGTCAATAATTGTTGCATTGGGATCAAATTTGTGACTTTGACTCTAATATCAATTGTTGCATTGAGTTGTTTTCAGTTGATAAAAAAATATAGCTAATAATAGTTAGGATACAATTCTTTCAAGGAACAATTGATGCAAAAATCTCCCCCTTGATAATTGTTTCACTAGGGATTGAATTTGTTACTTTGACTCTAATATCAATGGTTGGATTGCATGTTTGTTACTAGACTAATAGTTAGAATGGAAATCTTTCGAGTTAAAAGCATATAGTAGAGCTTTAGCATCACCATTTGATAATAATTTGACTAACCTTATATCTTTGCTACAGGATAATTCATGGAGCATGCAATAATTTCATTTCCTCTCGAGTTTGTTTTCTTTTGCCATACTCTCCAACTTTTTCTTTTGCCATAATTTGAATTTAAAAAAGTATTCCCTCAAATGTTTAATTCTTAACCAACATAAATCTTTATTATCAATTTATATAATTCATAATTATATAATATATAGATCCGTGTCCTTATTTCCAAATTTTAGAGATTATATGTATCATCACATCATATTAGTGTCCGTGTAGTGCTACATAAATATACATAGATAGTGAGTGATCATGTAAGCTATTGTTGACTCGAAATAGTAAAATTTGAATGTGAATTTTCTTACTAGAAAGAAGGAAGAGTTAGATGGATTCCCGTGACAAAAGCTTTATGTCCCATTTCTGTGCTCATTGTTTCAATATAACTGCACATTTCTTTTCATTCGATCGAGTTTTAATTAACTGGATTGGCTCTGCTCTCGTGACAAATGCATAAAGTTGGGTTGAATCCAAATTTGTTGGGTTGATTGTCAATTTATAATCCCATTGTAGATTATGCTGTCTTAACTTTGAAATTTAGATACTTTACCTATAACTTTTTACTTAGTTGCAATATTCTGTATTAGCCCAAAACTGAAATTTCCTTGGCTTGACTCCTGAAAACCGAATTTCAAACTATTGCTTTCCACACTCTCACAAATAAAGATAGAATAGTTGCAATTGTAAAAAGTAAAAACCTCCAAAACTCTAACATATCTATCAATCCATTGAACGGTAGTTTAGAGTATGACTGTTTCTTCCTGCACCTGGATGTTATTCTCTCACCTCTATAAATTTTAGTATTTCCAAAAATGTCCCTATGTAGTATTCTGGATTATGTAATCCAAAAATATTTTTCTAAATTTGTAATTAGCTTTTAGATTTCATAATCCAAAAGTCTTTTTTCAAAGACTTTTCTAATATGAGATTAGTTTTCGGATTATATAATCCGGATGTTTTTTTCAAATGCGTATTCGGATTACATAATCCAGAATCTACAATAAAATCTAGACTTTTGAATTATATACCGTAGAATATCATTTTTTTAAATATATTTTTGGATTATATAATCTATAAGCTAAAATTAACTTTTTATGTAATCTGAAATATTAGGGTGGCACAATAAGGATAAGAAAGTATTTTCATGTTTTGTATGAGAGTGGTGGAAGAACATATGAAGAAATAGTCTTAGAGTAGATAGCCCTGTATCTTGTGGGCAACTGCATGTTTGTCATGAAAAGCCCATCCTTTAAAAAAATGGATCAAATTGAGATAATTCAAAAACAAAAACAATAAGATGTAATTGAAAGAATAAATCATCTTAATGATGGGACTAAAAACACTGTTTAAACATTCATTCAACCTTCAAAATATTCTTTGTCGACTCCTTGTTTTGGACAATAAATTTGGCAAAAGAGTATTCTTTGATGTGAAGATTTTGTAGGTGTTGAACTTAATTTTTTGGCTTTTGTTTTTCAAAGTATTTGAGCGACTATGATTCATATTAATTTTTAATTTACTTTAGTATTTTACAATTTGAAAATTATTTGACTTTAATGAAGTTACACGTAATAATTCCAAACTACAAGCATGTACCAGAATTAAACTATTTAACATTGTGGATACATGAAAAATGTTTAAAAATAGATTAAAAAAATTAAATATTCATAATTGAAATAGATTTAGTATAAATTTTTTAATGTAATAAATTTAGTAAAGTATACCGAAATTGTGATCACATTTATTGCCTAATTAATATTAGTTACTTGTCTCCTATGATTAAAATATCCCGTTAATTGCAAAATAAAAAATGAAATACATGCAAAATATTTTAGAGTTGATTTTGAAAAAAATTAAATAAATTTTTAAAAGAACTAATTATAAATTTTTTAAGCAAAATTGTATATATTGTAAAATCCTATAAAATCAATCAAAATTGGTGTAAAAATCTATTGTACATTAATATTAAACACAGCATATAATACAACATGATGAAAAAATATAACTACATTATAATAATTAAAAAAAAATATATAAAGACAATTATCATTGGAAAAAAGTCTTATAAATCATCAAATCTTTGTTAGAATTCATAAATCCTATCAAAATAAAATTATTATTCTTTATATTATTATTATTCTTTATAATTTAGTTTATTATTATTCTATTATTTTAGTACTTTTAATATTTTGTTTATTATAAATATTAATTATGATTTTATTATTATTTAAAAGTTTATTACTATTATTTTAAAATAATATATTCATAAATAATTAATTTTCTTCTATTATAATAAATAATTAAATATGAATACATTGACAATATTAATCATTAAATATCCGTCAATTAATATTAATTGGTAATATCTATCTATAATTTGGTGTCAATCAATATCTCTCGGTAATATCCTTCGATAATTAGATATTAATCAATATTAAAACTCAAATGTGTAAATTCAATAATTATGGTAATAATAATAGTAATAATTTTATTTTATATAGATATGTAATAAAATGAAAATATTAATTTAATATAATAATTTTTACCTATATATAAAGATTTCTCTTTTAGTAACCAAATTTTGGTGTACAAATTTGCTTTTTCCATTTAGTACATCTCATTTTATTATTTTATCCGAAGAACCATTTAGACATTTCTTCATTACTCTTGTGACAAACAAAGTAGTTTTCAATTTAATTTAATGTGTCATCGTCTCCTTCTTCCCATGCTTCCTTCTCTTTCTGGCTCCGATCTCCAATTCGATTTTCAAGCTAAGAGACCTTAATCTTTTTCCTTCACAAGATGTCAACATCTTTTTCCTTCGAGAAATCCCTCGAATTCCCAAACATTGTACAAGGTAATCATGAAACCACATTCATATTCAAATTAAAACTCGCTAATAAGTGTATTTGTTTCTTCATTTTTCTTCTATTGTAGTTTCTCTCTATTCAGCTCAGTGCTCATGGTAGAGGCTAAAGTTTTTTTTACAAAATAAAATTTTAGAGTTTATGTTTTTGATTTAATTTTAATGCAAAGTCATGAAAGTTGTAGTGGTCAACCCTAGTTCGAGATGCTTCAAAGTCGGTTTTGTAATTTTTGATCAAACTCCTGTAATGATATAATGTGAATTTTCACATGAAAAGGTAATAATATATTGACAACCATACTTTTTTTTATATAATCATATTACAACTCAACAACCATACTTTTTTATATAATCATATTACAATTCTCAATATTATTATTTTAATATTTTTTTATATCATTTAATTATAAATTTATCTTCTATTAAATATATTTATATCTAAACAATATGTTTATTTTCTCTTTTAAATAAATGTTTTGATTTTGTCTTTCAAGATTATTCTAATTGTTTTTTTTTCATGTGTTTCTTTGAGGTTCTCTCTAACACCAATGTTTTCACACATAACAAAAGTGTTTTCCCTCCTATGGAATTTTTCTGAACCCCAATTTCCTAAAGTTTTTTTTTTATTGAATGCATTTTGATTTTTTTAATTTTATTCTTGGTTGTAAAGATCTAAAAAATGGGAACTTTTCTTGAACTTCAAAGAATTTTTTCTAATGTTATTTTCCTTAGTCTCTTGTTAGAATTTTGAAAAATTGATTTTCCTATGTGTCTGTTGTGGTTATTATTGTAAATTTTACAAAAAAGGATATCTGTGTTTTATTTAAGAAATTTGAAAGATTTAATTTTTAATTTGAATATTCTAAGTAAGTTGATTAGATTTTAAGGTGAGTGTTTAATTATGATTGAAAACTGCAAAAGAAAGTAAAATATTCAAAATTGAATCAATTTAAAAAGAGAAATATTTTAAAACCATTGTTAAATATTCATATATTATGATGAACAAAATAGGTATTAATATAATGATTTATCATATATTTTTTATAATTAGTAATTAATACTTATAATAAATTCCGCATTTAAATATTTTATTATAAAATATAATAAAATTAATATTTATAAAGTGTGAACACAAATTGTTGAAATTTAATTAAATATATCTATATATATATATATATTAAAATGACCCAATATTTTAAATAAAAGTAAATTGAATAATTGGTTTTTAAATTTGATTTGGATTTTGTTTTTCAAATCAAACTTTTTATTATTATTATAGAACATATTTATCTATACAATAAGGATTTCTAGTGCTTATAATAAATTAAAATATTACATCATAATTTTATATATAAAAAATACGAATATACGTAAGTTTATAATAAATTAAAATATTATACTATAAACTTATAATAATATTTAAAATTACAGATATATACAAATTTATAATAAAAAAAACGAACAAATTTATAATAGTACAAAGAATTATGATAATAAATATAATAATAATTTATGATAATACTAATAATTTTATTTTATACTGATGTATATTAGAATAAAAATATTAATTTAATAATTTGATGTAATGAATAATAATTATTAAAAATAATTGTAATAATATTTGAATAATTTGATGTAATAATATTGAAAAGAATGATAATAATAAGAATAAGAATAATTTTATTTTATATTAATATATAAGAATATTTTAAATAAATAATTTGATTAGTATTATTAATAATAATTATTATTAACACTATGAATTATTCTTAATATTTTTAATAATATAAACAATACTATTAGTATTAATAGTTATAATAATAGTATTATAATAGAAATAATAATAATCATAAAATGATTGAAATATTTTTAACAAAATACTAATAATAATAGTGATAATGTTAATATCTTAATAAATAATTAATAATATCATTAATCTATCTGTCCCTCCTTAATTTTATAAATAATTGATGTTGATAGTTAATAATAAATATCATTTTTTTTTACCTTGCCATCTGGTCATGTTTTAAAAACAAAGAGGAATGTAATAATAGTTAATAAAAGCAAACATTGAATATTTAAGTATCTTATCTGAAATATAATAAAACAGAACATAGTCATTTTATTGCATTTAATATTTAAGTATCAAATTATTATTTTTTCCATTTTATAACTATTGAAGGTAAAATAATAACTTTTTTTCCATTATAATTTTCAGCATTTTTTCTATGCATTAATTTCATAAACATATACACTTTGTTATATAACACCACCATTTTCGTAATTCACCACCTTCATTTCATTTTCTCTCAACCCATATCAGGTTAGTTCAAAGCTTCTTCTTCTTCTATACAATTTTTTTTTTCTTCATACTTTAATTTCTTTGTGTTAGTAATCAAATAAAATGTTCATGAATATATAAAATTTACATTTATACATTTTTTGTTGTTGATTTTTCTACACTATTAAACTATATAATTAAAAGATTTTGAGGATAAAACAAAAATTTAATAAATACAAATCGAGTTTACGTCTTAATCTAATGCAGTAACTCACTGAAATATAAAAAAAGTTTAGTTTAGATGAGGAATTATATTTAAATTTTGTTTCTCGTTAACTTTGAATTTTATTTTTTATCTTTGATATATTTTTTAATCTTTTGGTTTTTAAATATTTTTTTTTTACTTTTTCATATTTGTTTAGGTGGTACTTTAACAAGTGATGATATTATTTGGATATTCCTTCAGAGATAAAAATAGAATATTAAATTATAATAAATTAAAATAAAAAATGCCAAATATGTTCTAAAAACATATTTATATTGTTTTATTATTATTTATCTCAGTACACGAAAAATGATAAGTTATTTATTTTATAAATTTACATTTATTTTTTCTCCTATTATAATTATTCATTTTATTAAATTTTTTAATTTTATCCATCTTTTTTATGATATGTGGGGTAAAAGAAATGAAAAGGGAGAAAATATATTAGGAAAACAAATTTACATCTTTAAAACGAGATTTCTTCTTGTTATTTGGTGTAAACAATTTATTCTTAATTTTATCATGGAGAAGTAATAATTAGTTTAATACATCAATTTATTCTTTTATTCCTTTTTATCATTGAAAAAATAACACTTATCAATTTAATAACTTATATGAATAACTTTTTTTTTCCTTTCAAATTATTAGTTACAATATTTTTTAAATAACTTATTTTAAGCTACACTTATCAATTCCTTTTCTCTTCTTCCACTATTTCCTTTTATCTTATGCATATACACATTCCCATTCTTTTTTTTTTTTCACTTTTTATGTTTTTGTTAATTTAAAAAAAAAATATTCTTTTGCTAAATCTAAATTCATTTAGTTTCTGATTTTATTCTAATTTATGAATTTTTTAAATGAATTAAAATATTATAGTATAAATTTATAATAATTTAAAAAAAATACAAATACACCTATTTATAATAAAATTCAAAATTACGGATAACTATTTATTTCCGCTAATATTAATAATATATGTTTCACTATTTAAAAAAGTATTTTAAATTTTATACAAGGACAAAAGTAATAATATTTTTTTTTACATATTTAAAATTTTACAGGGTTAACACATATTTTACTTGTACTAAATTATCTTGGTTGATTTAAAATAATATTCTTTTAGAATAGTTTATATACATTTATTTTTCTAGTTATATTTTTCATAATGACATCATTCATTTTCACACACTATCCAATAAATAAGACGTGCTTGTTCAAAGTAAAAAAGGACTTGAGTGCAATAAATAGGAGAATTTGGACTTGATTTCAAGATTCACGTGAAGAAAAGTTCAACTAGATGTAGAAAAAGTATTTATTTTTATTATTTAATATTACAGGCATTAAAAAACTATTTATTACGGAAATAAAAATAATATATACTTCTACCTACCACACAATAATTAGTAGAAAAAAAATTGATTGTTAATTAAACATTAATTTATAAATCATTTAACAATAATATAAATTAATTTAAAAATCAAAATTTGTGTAGTATCTAAGATGATATCTAATTTAGTCATTATAACAACTAATTATTTTTTTGTTTTTAAAAATTGATTTTTTTTCATGATTTTCTTGTAATGAAAGTTTATACTATTACTAAGGAAAAAAAGAAGATAATTAATATGTGATTAAATGAAATATGTAAAATGTTGATAATACATTTAAAATCTCTTAGTTGAAATACTTATTTTCATGTTTCTTACATATCTTCTTTCTCTAGCATTATTTAGAAGAATTTGATGGCTTCATTCGTTGGGAAGAGGAAGGTTTTGTTCATATTGGGTGCAACTGGCACTGGTAAGACCAAACTTTCCATCAACTTGGCCATGCAATTTCCCTCTGAAATCATCAACTCAGACAAAATCCAAGTCTACAAGGGTCTTGACATCATCACAAACAAGGCTTCTGAGTCTGAACGTTGTGGCATTCCTCATCACCTTTTTGGGATCATTGATGATCCTGATTCTGACTTTACCAGCGATGATTTCTGCAACCATGTTCTTGTTGCTCTTGATATCATCTTTCAAAATGGACACCTACCCATTATCGTGGGAGGCTCCAACACCTACCTCGGAGCCTTGCTTGAGGATCCCAACATTGCATTTTGCTCAAAATATGATTGTTGCTTCATCTGGGTTGATGTGTCTTTACCAGTCTTGTTCCCCTATTTGGACAAAAGGGTGGATGAAATGGTTGATGCAGGTCTTGTTATCTGACTTATCTCGTTTCGTTTTAGCTTGTTTTGTTACTACTAGTATTGAGTAGTTGGTTGGAAGATGTTGTGTTTACTATAAGAAAATCATTAAATAGAAATTAATTTTATAGATAAAAAATAATTAATTACTACAATTGCTTAATTAGAAACTATTTTAGAGGCTGAAAAATTATTGATTTTTAAATTAGTTTCTATTATTGATAAATAATATTTAAATTATATCTAATTAACTACCAAGGTTTTAGCTAGCAATTATTTACATTCTAAATTTGGTAGTAAAAACCTTGATAGCTAATTAGATACAAATTTAGAAATTATTTATCAACTAATTTAGAAATTAATAATTTTTTTAATCTTTAAAATGATTTCTAATTTAGTCACTACAACAACTAATTATTTTTTGTCTCTAAAATTTGTTTCTATTTAATGATTTTTTTGTAGTGATTATAAGGTCGTCTCAGGTTTTTTTTATAAAAATGATAAACTGACAACCTTGCTCCACTATAACCTCTTTCTTTACTTAAAATTTCATTTTTCCATGAAATGACAAAAGTATCATTTTTTTATATCATCGATTAAAAATTGTATAGTGGAACAGGATGTCAATATATCATTGTTTTTTTTTATATGAGTTAGATCACTCTGAAGTGATTCTTATGTATATATTGTTTCTTGATGAGTTAGATCACTCTGAAGTGATTCTTATGTATATATTGTTTCTTGCTGATAAAAAAAAATGGTTGATGCAGGAGTTGTAGAAGAGATTCGAGAATATTTTGTGCCGGGAGCTGATTACAGTCGTGGGATTAGAAGAGCCATTGGGGTTCCTGAGCTCGGAGAGTATTTCCTTGTGGAGAAGGAAATGGACGACGAGGTTCAGAAGGAGAAGATGCTGCAACATGCGATTATGAAAACCAAAGAGAACACTCGTAGGTTGTCTGAGATGCAACTGTGGAAGATCCAAAAGATGAACTATGAACGGAAAATGACCAGAATTGATTCCACAAAAGTGTTTGAGGCTGTGTTAAAAGGAGAGGATTATAAGCATTTGTACCAAGAGATTGTGTTCAAACCAAGCATGGAGATAGTACAAAAGTTTCTAGGGAAGACGACTGAAGTAAAAAAGATAATGCCTCAGAAGGCTGAACCAGCCACAATTTGTGCTTAACAAATCACTAATTTCACCAAGGACTGTGTTAATGGAGTTAATGATAAATAATGAAAGAAAAATAAAATATATAAAGCCAAAATTAGATGGAAAGATAAAATTATGCTTGTATAGTATTTGCTTTTATATATTATTTTTCTTCTCCTTGCAAGTCCTATCTACTCATGCTCATGAGTAATATTATTATGAATAAAATAAGTTTTTTTTTTAACATTTGCATTGTATTGTATGAATTCTTCTTTAGTCTTTTATGTTATTTTAGGCTATTAGTTGTCACTAGTTGTTATTTTATGTTCTAAACTTAAATATGTACAAATAATATTATTAGATCAATCACTATTTGTTTTTGAGTTTCGTTACGGTTTTATTATTAAAAGACGTTTTGGTGGAATAAGGAAGGAATGTGTATTAAAATTGATCTTAATTTTGACTCTTAAACAATGTGAGACTATATATTGACCATACCAAAATATTTTAATTTTATAATGATTAGATTAAAAGTCTTAACCATGATGATATTGTTTTATTTGTTGAAAGTGTAAATTTTACATCTTCTGAACATATTTGTATTAAATTCATCAGTTTTTTTTATCAAAAATAAAAAATTAATAAATGGGAACCACTTTAGGAGTGATCCAACCTTTATACAAAAAGAGCTAGCGCCTTACCAACCTCCAACCAAGGAACACCTTCCAACTTAAATAAGAAACAACCAAAACAACTCAAGAAAGCATTAAACCATTAAATTCATCAGTACATGCATATTAAATTCATATTTAAATATTTTTAATTATTTTTAAATTAAATATAGTAAAATTGTTCCCTGTATACTTTAAGGAAATATATTAATATATTAAATGAATAAAAATATATTTATAATTAATATGATTGAAAATATTAAAACTGAAATTTAATATTGTAAGTCTTAATATACTATTTTAGGTTATTGTGATAAGCAAACATTTAATTACTAAATAATTATGATAGTAAGACATTTATTCCAGAGGTGTCAATCTTGTCGAAACTAATTAGTTATGTCATTTAATCAAGTCTTTATATCACTTAAGACTACTTTGAAAAATTCATTAATTTTTTTATCCATGTTATTCAATCTAAAATTGATAGTTCTTTATTCACAAAGAAAATAATTACTTTTTTCATTATTCTTCTTATGTACGTGGATGACACTCTTTTAGCAAGAGATTGTATATCTAATATTACAATAATGTTAAAACACCTTTCAATAATGATTTTAAGATAAAAAAAAAATACTGGTCATCTTAAGTATTTTTAGGTCTTGAAATTGATTGATCACATAAAGGGATTCACATATGTCAAAGAAAAATTTCTTAGACATTATCATAAATGTAAGGGGCCAAGCCTATTCCTATCATGATGACAAAGGATATGAAGTATATGTTTGAATGAACATTTATACATGATAAAAAGGAATATATGAGCCTAATAGGTAAACTTCTTTATTATATAAAACTTCACCATATCAAGGTATTTTCCCCATTTATTTTGTTATTTTGTTAAAAGGCTTTAACGATTCTTATTAGGCTTCTTGTGTTAACACACGTTGTTTTGTTACTGAATTCTACATTTTTCTCGAAGAATCTATGATATAATGGAAAACGAAAAAGTAAAGTATCGAACTCTTGCAACCATTACATGTGAATTATAATGGTTGACCAACCTCGTTGATGATCTTCATTTCACCCCTTGTTTCCAACTAGTTTATATTGTGACAATCAAACTGCAATATATATTACACGAAATTCTAGTTTCCAAGAACGAATGAAGTATATCAACATTAACTGTCACATTGTAAGAAAAAAGTAATAACTTTAGTTGTGTCACACTTTGTCCACACAAACAACAAATCAACCAATTGACCTCTTCAGTAAAGCTTTTGATAGTGAAATTCATATATTGTTATGGACTTTTTTTTTTACTTCATATATGCTTGTTGAACTCTTGTTATAGGTAATTCAAGTATATAGAAAACAAAATATTTTTCTTTCTTGCATTTATGTTATTGCTTCATATCTCTTTCTTCTCAACTTTGCTTTCTTTTCTTCCTCAAGCTTCATGATAAAAATTCATTATAACATCTTAAAGTTCATTGTTGGTTAACCTTAAATATTTTTCGTTCACTGCCTAAAAATTATTAAAGGGGAGTTTTTAATTTATTTTATTCATAAATTGTGCCATAATGTATATTTACTTTCCAATATGAGTCCTTGCCTTAAAATTAGTCACTAAAATCCTATCAAAGTGGATATCTTTGAAGGCACAAAAAGGGTGTTTCTTATGTGTAAAAAATAATCTTCATATTATTTACTTAGATGCATGTCCAAATCATCTTTCCTTATATAATATATAGTATAAATGCAAATTCCTAATAAAATCAGGAAAGGTTAATTTTGAAATGTAATAAAGAGAATTTGAGAAAATTTTTAATAATTTATTTTGTATTTATGTTATCCATTATATAAAACAACATAATCATATTTATTTATTTATTTTATGTTTATTTTTTCCATTTGGTAAAAGGTGAACACTTTTTCTACCATTGTATATACAATTCCATTATTTTTCATGAAAATGTATAATATTTCCTTTTTTTCTTAATAAAAACATTTTTTCTTCCAAAAATACAAATGATAATATTGAATTACTTAGTATTTTAGGTGAGATAATAATTGTTTATTAGAATGATTTGAAGACATTGTGAAATTTTAGAGATTTTTTTTATTATTCGAAGTCGATTATTCAAAATGACTTTTTTTTTAAATATGATGAATGAATTGATTCGTTTTAGTAGTCTGCATTGTTTAAATGATGGAATTCACTGTATTAACAAATGATTCATAAACACTCTTCTTTTATTCCTTATATTTATTTTCCACAGATGAAAAAACGACTCATAACTTTATAAATTTTTGATCAGTTAAACAAATTAAAAATTATAAAGAGTGAATTGAATAATCACTCTTCCTTTCTTCACTAATCACATTAAAAATGTATCACTTGGCATAAGTTCACAGGTATACGTAAGATAAATATTAGTAATATGTTTTTTAATACACTCTACTGTTATCTTTAAAATTATTATTATCATTTATTTAACAAATCTCTCATAAATTAAGTTTAAACAATCCTCTATTAAAAGCAAAGTGGTAAGCAAGGGAGCATTAATGGTCAATGCCACGTGGCTTCAGATTGAGGTCGATAGAGTTTGTCTGACCGTGGTCGTGCTCGCATGGGATAACTAGGTGCTCAATGTGCATTTATAAATAAGCGCGAAACGTTTGTAATTCCAAATCCGCGGCGTTTTGATTTTGTGTCGTGTTGCGTGCGGTGTTGGGAATATGAAGAGTTATGATTCATTGGTAATCCAATTTTTATATAATTACATTAAAATTTTCAATAATATTTATACACCACCAATTATAAATTATAAATGAATACACTCAACAACCATTTATAATAATATAATAACACTTTAAATTGAAAATAAAATAAAAATAAATAAAATATTAATTTATCAAAATGTTAACTGTATGTTTATGTTTTTAATATTTACAGTGTTAACATGTCAACACTATCATTCATTTTTCAGTATCGAAACGAAAACGAAAACACGAAGAAGATGAAGATTAACGTGAAGACTCTCGAGGGGACTCACTTCGTTATGGAAGTGAATCCTCAAGACACGGTAATGCTTTTCTTTCACTTTTTCTTTTCTAATTTTCTCGCTGTTTCACTCTTTCGTTATTCTATTCTAAGGTATGCTACATTTGTGTTTAATGCTGTTGAATTTGAATTTACATTTCCTTTGAAGTGTTAGTTTTATTCAGATTAAACCATTTTTGTGGATTGTTAATTTTATTGGTTGATATTTTAGGTTGCTGATGTGAAGAAAAATATAGAGGCAGCGCAAGGTTGTGATCTTTACCCTGCCTCGCAACAAGTGCTTATTCATCTGGGGAAGGTTCTTGAGGATGCTACAACCCTGGAGGAAAATCAAGTGGTTGAAGATCATTTTGTGGTGATCAAGTTAAGCAAGGTGATGGATGGTGTTGTTTTTCACTTTCTTAATTGCTTTTTCTAGTTCCCAAAATTTGTTGTTTGGTGTGCAAAAGAAGTGAGACTTGATATGTGATAGCTGCATCAGTACATTTTTTTTATTGAAATTGTACTATTTTGGGGAGGTAGTGATGGTTGTTTATTTTTTAAGTGTCAAACATATGACTTTTGTTTTATGGAAATAAATGTCTGGAACATGGTTGTTCTTCTATACAAACAAAACAACTGAGATAGAAAATTATGTTTGGACCTGTTGTGTGATTTTTGCACAAAATGTGATTGGAAGAACTAATTTGATCATTCATGAAGTTGTCATTATTTATCATGTTTGCATGTTTGTACGACTTTTTTAAACTAAAATTGACACAAAATTGATCTGTCAGGACATTCCCGAACAAGCTGAAGTACCCGAAGTCCAGGCTCCCCAACCAGCTCTACCAACTAGTGGACCCAACACTATGTATTCATGCATACACGCCGTACATATACTGTATCATGCTGTAGAATGAAATTTTAACGTTGTTGGTTATGTTTGAACTAGGACATTCCTGAAATGGGTAATGCAGGACACTCGGATTTCTTTCGAAAGTATGCAGGAGACAACAGTGAAGGGGTATTTTAAGATGGGATGTATACCTCGTTTTAATTTTCTTTATTTGTGCATCTAAAGATGTTATTCTTTGTCGTTTTAGGTCCAAGCAATAAGAGAAATAATGCAACTAAGCCCCGAATTTATGGAGGTATTATTGGCACACTTGTAGATTCGGTTAAATTGGTAATTTGGACCTGACCTAATTATAGGACATCATAAATCATTTTGTTTTTCCATTGCAGTCTATGCTTCAGGATCTTCCAGAGCGAATACGGATGTTCCAAAAACTTCCAGATGACTCTCCAGAGGATGAGTAAGATGGCTATTTCTATGAATGATTATTCATTGGTTTAGAATTGATTTTGATAAATATTGGGTTTCTTTGAGATTTGAAGCTTATTGTGTAACCAGGAATGATGCCTGAGGCGATTGTGTTGGATGTGTTCTCTGCATGCAATACAAATGAGGATCTATTGGACCACCACAATGAATTTGAAGACTAGTCAAAATTCAAACTCATCTTCTCCAACCGAGCTTTTCTTTGCTGTTATGTTGTTCTAATTTTTAGTCTTCTGCAATCTTTTTGGAGACTTGCCATTGCTAATATTATATAACTTTTGTCCTTTGGTACATTGTTTAATGCCATTAACTAGAAAACGGAAACGTGTTGAGGAAAAACTCCATGTGTTCATATTTTTCTCCAGCTTTATCTACAGTTTTATTTTTTTTCATTTATTTGACGCTCTATCATTTACATAATGATCAGGTAGAAACTTCATGAACTTGGTGGCTACTAGTCAAGTCGTTTTAGGTGGAGAATTCGGTGCTTAAACGCTTTGGAATCATATGGACTGTTTATTCCATATCTTCTTCTGGCACCTCCATACACAACATGAAAATACATTTTTATCCTTCTTGTGTCACTCCCATAGAATAACTTCCGGATTATGTAATCCGAAAATGCATTTGAAAAAAGACTTTCGGATTATATAATCTGGAAGTTAAAAAGGACTTTCGAATTATGTAATCCGGAAAGTAATCATGCATATGAAAAAAGACTACGGATTATATAATCTGGAAGCTAATTATAAATTTGAAAAATGACTTCCGGATTATGTAATCCGAAATATTACAGAGGGGCACTTTTGGAAATATGAAAATCTATGGAGGTGAGAGAAGAAGGTATGGAGGTGCAGGAAGAAGCAGCCTACTTTTTGTTGAGAAGTTAGAAAGTCTCATCCCTTGAATAACTAGTAGTCCAGGGTTTATCTTGGGCCATTAGAAGTCCAACGAAAACCATTTGAAGTCCAACTGTAACGTTAGCTAGGTATGAGAAAATCCTAATCTAACATAGCTCCAAATACAAAATGGAAATCCTACTTTATTTGACCCAAATTCATGGCACAATTACTATCCACTACTTGCTCAATATGTGACCCATAGAATATACACTATAATTATTTAAATTAAAGTTTAGTCTTGCTAAAATCATGTTAGTATCGATCATCTTGTCTCGTGTTGTCTAATATTTTAGTTGTTTTTTATGGTATGAAAATCTTTCAAGGTGTATTTTATACATTTCTTCACTCTAGAGTTTTCTTCTTTATTGAACCCATGAAAGTTAGATAAAAGTTCAATTAAGTCAATTTGTAGTATTAAGTCCTTAAACAAAGTTCTAGATATTCAATGACAAAAATGAGTTTTGTTATATTGAGATTTTTGGAAAGAAGAGTTAGGATAATGATTTTAAGTGAAAAGAAGAGTTTAATGCATGAAAATATCCTTTTAATGTTTTTTTTCAACTATGCTTGTAGCGGATGTTATAAGAAATTTATCTTCTTTTTCTCTTTTTTTTTAATCTAAATAAGAGCTTGTAACTCTTTTTTGTCTTCTTACATACTCTTTTTCTCCTGCTATGTATAAACTTTTTTTCCTTTTACTACGAACTCTTTCATTTCTTTAATTTTTTCTTTTTCATGCAAGAGAGCAAAATGCCTACTTTAGGTACTTTAGGAGGAGTTTGGGTTTTGGACTATGATATCTTGGAAGTGGTTTATAGTAATAAAAGTGGTGGTGACTACTAAACACCCTTTATCTTGGGGAGTGATGATTATCATGCTAATATTTTCTCCTACTGCACCCTCTTTATGTTTGTTCTTGACCTTTTCTTAATCCTTTATTATTTGAGCAAACATCCCTTTTATTTCATCTATTTCTTTGTTTTTTCTTAAATTTTTCTCAAAATCTCTCATCCCTCAAGTCTATTTTTTGTTATTTTTTTACATTGAGGTAATTAAACAAGTATTTGGTATGTTTGATCATTAATAATTGTAACATGTTTATTAAAGAAAAAAATCAAGGTTAATACAGTATTTTTTTTTTTTTTAAATTCAAAATCTTTAACAACATTTTATAGAATTAAATGAAGACACCTAAACCACACTAGCTCCTATAAACATGAAAAATAGTTCACTAAATGAACCAATTCAAGATGAATTACTTTTATTTCCAAACCTTTATCTAATGTCATTGGGTCCATTTGATAAAGTTTAACACGAAGAAAGTTTCTCAAAATGACAAAAGAGTATTCTTAAATAGTTAAATTAGTATATAAATTTTAGATTTTTTTTAAAGTTTTACAACACACAAACAATATATTCCTTTTATGAAATGTTGTAAAATTTACTATAAAAACGAGTTATTTTGTTTTAAAAAATTCTCAATACAAATGTAAAGGATTTTGGAATATTATTTTGTATAGTTTGGAATAAAACAAACTAAGATATTCACGCAGTCATGCCTGGTGTTGGGCTGCTATCTACTTTCAGAACCCAATTTGATAGTCAAATGCCACAAACCAATTATTATAATGAAAAAAAATGAACTAGGGATTACTTAGTTCTTTCATTTATAATATAATACGAAAAAAAGCCTAAAATGGATTTATTTATAATAAGAAGGAACAAATTATTTTTCATTAAAACCCTAAAAATTCATCTCACAATTTAATATTTTTCTTTCTTTCTTTCCCTTTTCTCTCCAATCACTTTGTTTCTTTACACCTTTATAAATAAAGCATAACCTTCGTCATTTATTAGAAATAAAAATAGCAGGTATTGGTATACTTTAAATAATTATCATTCTCACTAAAAAAAATATCAAAATACAAACAAATTTTAGATAAAAAAAATAATTAATTTCTAAAAAGACCATTTTAAAGACTAAAAAAAATATTGGTTTATAAATTTAGTTTATGATAAATAGTTTTTAATTTAGTATCTAATTAGCTACTAATGTTTTAACTATCAATTATTTAGATTCTAAATTTAGTAGAAAAAACTGGATAACTAATTAATACTAATTTAAAAATTATTCATCAATAATAAAAACTAATTTAAAAATAATAATTTTTTTAGTTTCTAAATTAGTTACTATAACAACTAATTATTTATTATTTTAAAAATTAGTTTATATTTTTTAATGCACTTAAATACTTAAATATATGCACCTTGTCATAGCAGCCAATTTTCGTCTTCTTCTCTCTGTTTATTTAATTTCTGAACACATTGCACAGAAGAAAATGGCATTACTACGCGTCTCTGTTTTTGAACTTTTGGTAAACTCGTGCTATGGTGGCTACCAAATGCCTCAAATTTTCTACTTTTTGTTAAAATATACTTTTATTTTTTCCTGCAACTTCTTCAACCACCATAGAACTAAATAAATAATTCACATAATATGAGGTTTTTGACCTTTCAAATTCCAAACTAGTTGCATGAGAAGGGGTCATATCCCTCGTGACAACATCCTTCTCGTGGACCCTTTTGAAAGAGAACGGGTTTCCAATAGAAATGATCAGAGCTTCTAGTATTTATGTTCGGAAAGGAACCAGATAAGAACTTCTCAAACTTAGGTTTAGGCCAATTCAAAACAAATAATAACTCTCCAACTCATATTTATTATTGTGGGGAGAATTTCATTTATGAGTGACAGCAACCATTATTATGATTCCATATAATTTCTAAAATATAATATTTAATAATATAAGTGTCATGTATCATTAATTTAAAATGGATACGTATTATATGAACTAAATACTTCATCGATTCATTGATATGTATTATACGAGTATGACACTCGAATAAAATAGAATGATGCACCATTTAAAAGATAAATCAGGAGCTTGATACTATAAAGGTCTTGGAACATAGAATCCTTCCTTCATTCCTCACCCCTTTTAGATAACACACAAACAAGGTTATCTAGTGCTACCAAATTCCATTTATAACATAACATGGGTCTGCTTGGAAAAAGCTTCAGTTCCAAAATCAAAAGCATCACCACACTTGCTGTTTCAAGGATTGTTATCTTGAAGAACCAGCACAAAGCTCGAGCCTCTTATGCTCGCTCTGATCTTGCTCAGCTCTTGAACCTTGGTCACCATGACCCTGCTCTACTGCGTGTAAGTTACTGCTAATAACCACACCCTATAACCCTTCTCTTTTTCTCTTACACATAAATATTGAGTTTATCTTTTGCTTATTAACAGGTGGAGCAATGGATAACAGAACAAAACATTTTGGAAGTGTTTGCTATGATAGAAAACTACTGCAATTTCCTTAGAGAAAGAGCTGAAGCTCTTGAAGCGAACAAGTAAGTTTTCTTCTCTCCTTGCTTCTGCAGCTGTTGAGTGAATCTTGAAGAAACACCAAACTGAAGTGGTGATGAATTATTTACTGATGCATGAATTTTACTGTCTTTGAACACGTGTAGGGAGTGCCCAGTTGAGCTCAAGGAAGCAACATCTAGCCTTATCTTTGCATCCTCAAGGTGTGGAGATTTTCCAGAGCTGCATAAGATAAGAGAGATTTTAGCATCAAGGTTGGGAAAAGAGTTTGCACACCATGCTGTTGAGTTGCACAAAAATAATAGAGTGAACTCCAAGGTGCTGATTAGTTATTGCACAGAGAAATCATTTCAAGAGAATTTCCCATTATTCTGATAACTTTTGCTTGGTTTGTGTAGATGATACAAAAGCTTTCACCAAAACGCCCCACCATGGAAATCAAAATGAAAGTGCTGAAGCAAATTGCTGCAGAAATTGGAGTTACTTTGCGTTTGGAGCAAGACAAATTGAATGTTGAAGGAAGGCAAGATGAACAGGACAATTTGAATGTTGAAGGAAGGCTAGATGAACGTGAAACCAGAAAAAATAGTGTTGATGATCATAACCGTGAAGTTAATATCCAAAATAATGCAGAAAAAATAATTTCGTGTGGGCATTTATCTGATAGGAATGAAGAAAGGAAGAGACACACTGATACACCTGCCGCTGCTGCTGAAAAAGCCTTAGAACTTGAGATCAAAGTGCGTCCCACTTTGAGCTCAAGTTCTAAACAAGACTATGAAGTCATATCGAAAAGCAACCATGCTATGGAACTAAAAGCATTGGAAAGGAGGGAAGTTAAAACACTTGCATGGGAAGACTTTCATTTAAGTCTGAGTTTAAGAGATAATATGACAACAATATCAAAGAATGCTGAGTTAATTTCCAAGGAACATGTGGAGGAAGCAAATATAGAGGACCACATGGTTGGGGAGTTAGGCTCAGCCAAGAGCTTCCCAAGGGATAACAATGATCACAACAGTAATTCTGATGCAGCTACAGAAAATGAACACTTCAAATTCAATGAAGGAAGAGTTCACCCTTCTTCCCACGCTATAAAATGGAATTCACAGAGATCTCAATCTTATCCCCCTCAAAATCCTATGGCAAGAAGGCATGTGACGGAAACTAGGGATCCAACACGATTTCAAAAGCAGATACATACACATGATGAACATGAGGACTGGAAGATGATGTCAGTGAGGACTAAATGATCGAAAGGTGAACAACAAAAAATGTAGAGGATTGGAACATATTGTTTCTTCAAAAGTGTACATAATGCCAAACCTCCAGATGAAATAGAATAAGAAACCAATTTGTAAGAAAAGATGTACCAGAATATGTAAAATCCAATTTAGATTCTAATGGCAACAATTTTGAAGGCAATTCTCCTGACATACGGTTTCCCTCTAGTAAAATACTACGGTAACAATTTAGCCTGCTGAAGCCAGAACTTGTTCTCCTCATGAGTGTCAGATTAGCTGACCAGAAAGGCAACATTAAGAAGTTGCTGTAGGACAAAAAAAGTAAAAATGTTTAAGGGGGGCAAAACATTACTTATTTGTAAATTTTATTTGATCCCAATGATGGTGAAAATCAGGATAAGCATTGATGCCAGATCACAAAGCTTAATCATGGTTTTAGCATAAGGATATTACAAAGCAATACATCGATCGATGAACAAAGCTTTGATCCGTATATCCGAGTATCTAAAGCAAGCTTATTTTTCAACCAAAAGGTTAATTGTAAAATGAAGCACTGACACAGGTTTGCAATTAAAATTTACTCATTGAAATCAAATAAGTTAACCAATTCACTTAGTCCTTATTCAAGTTTTAATTTATACACAAGAAAACAATAAGCTTTAGACCTTTCAAAGTCTCTTTAGCAATTGATCACTGCAAGAAAGTTTTGTACAAACAGAATGCCTCCTCTTGATTAGAGAGTGGGACAGAAGCCAATGTAGACAACATGTAAGGTCTAAAACTTCCAATTTTGTCAAACAAAACCAAAAACTCAACATGTGTACAAGAATCGAGAGAACAGTTTAACTAATAAAATGTGACAGACTAAAATCCAAATGATTTATATAAGTTAATTGATAGTAATATTAATTAAGCACAAGTGGTATACAAAGCCAGAGAAAGAACATACAACAGAACAACATAAACATTAGAAGGGGAAACATCTTATTATTACAAAACATCACCAAGTACTCCAACAACCCAATAATACAAGAGCAAAAAATGTTTGAAATATGTTCCAACAGCAGAATTGAGGTCAGGATAAGTTGCCACCACTTTGCTGCCATAAATTGATGATATCAGTGGCTTGATTGAGTAGAATAATCATCTGCTTTTGGGAGATCCAAGGCTTGCTCTCGAGCAACTCCTTCAGCTCTTCCCAAGCATCTTTTCTGGGCCAAAAATAATATGGGCTTAGGGGAATGGTACCATGTCCCGGTATAGTCTGGTCTAGTGCAATTCCAATGTTCTTCTCCATCCAAATGAACTTCAACACAATTCTTGGCTTCTCTGTTGCCTTCACAACCACTCCAAGCTTCTGTTAACCACAAAATTAAGATAAATAAGAGCTTTTTTTTTCTAAATTTAAAAAAAGAGAATAGAAATTAAAAGCATTGTTTGAATGTTTAGGAGCAAAAGATGAGAAGAGAACCTCGGGTTGGGGAGTGGGAGGGGCTTCTTCTTGGACAACGGCGGTTTCGGCGGCGGAAGCGGCGACGGTAAAGCGTGTGGTGGTGGTGGTGGTTGGAGGAGGCAGATGGGAGCGTGAGAGGGAGAAGGAAAGTGAAGGATTGAGTTTGATGGAGGGAAAGGTTAAAGCTTTGGAATTGAAGGTTGGAAGAAGATTTAGGTGAAGAAGTGCCATTGATAAGGTCTTAGATTGCTGGTGCTTCTCTCACTCTCTCACACTCACATTTCAAACACAACCAAGAAGATAACACCACACCCTTTTTCTGACCCGTTTTAACCCGGGTCACCCAAATTTCTATATGGGTTTTCATTTTTATATAAACATTTTTCTTTTTTTTTTTACAAAATTTCACATTAAAATTGAATTATTTGAATTATAAACTATTGTATGTAGGTTGATCAATTATTAATTAATATAAAAAGCTAGATAATTAATATTAATATTAAGTATTCTTTTAGTCTGAAGTGGTAAAACTTATCAACACCACCTTCTTAAAGAATATCTAATGATTTCTTCATATATTTTATGATAAAATGAAATACATACTTATTAGTAAACAAAGTAGAATGAGTTATGATTTTATTATTTATATTTTATCTTCTATCAAAGATATGGAAAAGTAAAAAACATTACGTAGCAACAATAAATGTTTATTTAAATTAAACACCCATGATTCATCTCAATTTAATTTTTATATAAATTAAATCACATGAATTCACCTTTCCTATTCATCAGTCTCACAGATTATGAAAGATTAAATAGGAAATGCTAAGTATGGGTTAAGAACGTTAAGTGCTAAATAACTAGGATTTGGATTCCCCGTAGTTGAATTGGAATACATTTTCAATATTGGGCAAATGTTTATTGAAAAAGTTCACTTTATAAAAATATTTTCAATAAACATTTATACCAAATTAAGATATGAACATAAAAAAAATAAACTTCACTAAAATTAACTTCTAATTTTAATTTATGAAAGAAACTTTTCTTATTTTCTTCTCGTTTAAGACATGTGATTTTCATTTGAAGTTTGTAATGGAGTTCAGCCCCTAAGTCACTGTACCAGTTGTTCTTTGTAATTGAGAATACTATGATCACAGATTTCTATTACCATTATCAAACACTCGGCAAGGCCAAAACAAGATCTCGATTATAGTTTCCCTACCACACATTATTTGTACATAGGGCTGCTTGAAACTTATTAGCACTAGATTCAATATCATTCATTCTTCTTTTCAAGACTCTTAAGCAGAGTAAAAAGCTTGATTACAGATCAAATAAGTGAATACATTGTTTTGTTGTAGAAGCAATGCATGAGCTTTAGACCTTTGATGACATGTTGGATTCACCCTCATTCTTGGTCTTGTGAGATTCAAACTTATCAATTGCTACCTGCAGTTCATCAGTGCCTCCAACAGCCCTCATGGTGTAGAAGTAGGCACCAAAGACAAAAGCTGTCAAACTCCCAGCAACTACCAAATTCTTTGCCTTGGGTGGAAGGCTCCTAAATCCTAAAAGTCCAGCCATCTAGGTCAATGGAGAAAAAAAAGGGTTAGCATAATTTCACATAACACAATTACCCTTTGTTGATGCAAGTGGATGAAATAAAACACATAAGATCAATAAGATCAATAAATAAATAAATAAATTCTAAATTGTGATGACGAAGGGAATGCAAGCAAATAAGAGGTAAATATTTCCACAAACAAAACGAGAAAGAAGCTGCTGCTAACGCTCTCGCCCAAGTCAAGAACAAGCAGAGCGATGAACGAGAGGGCAAAGCAATTGAAAGAGTTGTAGATCAGAGAGTTTTGCTTTGACATATTTATCAGATTTTCAAAAAGCTTTTTGATATGCCCCAAAAGTAACCTAAAGACATGCATTTAAGAAATCTAACTGAAAAACATGAAATGAACATTGCAAGAAAACTTTGTTCATCCAAGTTTAACACAAAAAGCAGAAATAGTTTCAATTGCGTAACAGACTTGGATGATAGATTTGCAACACAAACAAAGAATTTAAATATTTCATGCATTGACAAACATTTGCAGTACAAAGAACAAAGTATCCAAAGAGAAAAATTAAGAACACATTATTCAAGACTAAGCTCTTTACCACTAAAATCCACCTTAAATACAGCAAGAATAGTTCTCTAAAGCCTAAATCTCCAGAGACCTATTGTAGATTTATACTAGTTTTCACATAGTAGGACATAATAAATGTATTCAGCAGAATAGGATATTAACAAAACATATCATATCACACATGAAGACTGGACTTTGGAGTTCAATGTGGAATCTAAATCCAGAAATTGAGCCTGAAACATTCAAACCCCAGCAACTACCTTAGGTGGAAGACTCCTATATCCTAAAAAGTCCAGCCATCTAGGTCAAGGGGGAAAAGGGGTTAGCATAATTTCACAAAATACAATAACCCTTTGTTGATGCAAGTGCAGAAAATACATAAGATCAATATATAAATAAATAAATTCTAAATTGTGAAGATAAGGGTAATGCAAGAAAATAAAAGGCAAACATTTCCACAAACAGAATGAGGGCAGTCTCAAAACTATTGAAAGAATATTAAACCCAAATGCATTGAGGGGGTGGCTAAATTGTTTCATCTAACAGAAACAGTTTCAGTGGGTACTACTCATACTTCTTCCAATCGAAGAGAATCTTTCAATTTCAATTAACTTTATATTATATGATATGAATCAGCCAACATTAGCAATATCAAAATTTTCTGAAAGGGCGAAACCAAAGAAAGAGGGAGAAAGGTCGAATTCGCATTACCACATGGAACAGAAGAAGATCCTCCGATTCACTTCACTTCTTTGGATTTGTGAACACAGCACAACGAATACTCTTCCTTTTGTGAAGATGAAAGAGCGCATAACACACCCTCGTCAATGAATTTCAGTATATAAAACCTAATGTAAAATATACTTTCAATTTTTAATAATCAATATAAGGTTTTCACAAAATAAAAATTAATGAGTTGCAATTTTTAAAGACAAAAGAGATTTACAACAATAATAATATTCAACAACTGTTTTCTTAGTTCATTTATAAACAGTGCAAACAAGTTTTGTTATATTATTATTTAACTATTTTATCATGTTATTAGAAAGTCAAACTTTTTAACAATAATATACACAGTTAATTAGATTGAATTTTTTTTTCTAATTATTAATTAAATAAAAGTATAATTACCCCAGAAAGGAAAATAAGCACTAAAAATATATTTAAAGAAGTTAGGAAACTATGCATCAACGTTGTATAGTTATTGGTTATTGATCATTTAGAGAGTTTTTTTTTTATCATAAAAATATTAGAAGTAAACATGATTCAAATTCAAATTTAGTTTAATTTGAGATAAGGAATATTGAATTGAATGAAATTAATACAGTTGCATTATAATTATATTTTTATGCAGTGGCATAATTAATATCATAAATATAAAAAAAAAAGTTCACTTTGTAAGTTCTAAATGGTATAGTTCAAAAATTAAATGAATATTTAAAATTGTCTAATTTAAAACGAATTCTACAATTTGTAATTTTTATTTTATTTTCAATTTGAAATATATATTTTTTAGAGAAAAACATTTGAATTAATCAATTTATCCAGAAGTCAAAAATAATATTCGGAATTGTGTAATTCAGAAAAAATTATTGTGATATTCGAGAACTTACTTTTAAGAAAAAATATCTACAGATAGTGTAACTCGGAAGTAAAAGATCTTTTATACATTGTCCAATTAAAAAAAAATAAAATTGGACTGCATAACCCATAAGTCACTTATGTATTACGTAATTCATAAAGTTTTAAGAAAAAAATAATTTCTATACTATCTGTAGAAAAAAGTAAAAAGTAAAAAGATTTATATTTATGAGGTGTAGTAAAAAATATGGGGAGCTGTATAAAGAAATGGCCCGAAATGAAAGGTCCAATTTATTATGGATTTTAGACCAAGTTCATACTTTGTCAGGAAATTCTCTTGAGCCTGATTCTCCCTCCACCCTCCACCTTATCACTTCAAATTTGCATCATGTTCCTTTTGCTTTTAATGATTTAAAGATTTGTCTTTAGAATATATATATATATATATATATATATATATATATATATATATATATCCGTAAAGCAAATCTCAAAGTTTCAAATATGTAAGTATGGAACTAATATGACACTTTGAAGTTAGCCATCTAGAATTTATTTGGACATTGCTCTTCCAAATGTCAAGATCCGTAAACAAATATAAATGAGTTCTGAATTTCGATCCTCAACACTATTTAGAGCACACCGTTCTGGACATAAAAATCTAAAACTCATAACTCACTTTTAAATATAACTATTCAGAAGTTTAAATGAAGCACGTAAATAATCTTTTGGATTTGGATATCTAAATCCGAAGTATATAACAACCACTGGATTTCTACCTGCAAACATGAAGTCAAGAATAATGTTGTATTTTAAATTTTATGTTGGGTGTTAGTGTTAAATGATATGGTGCAAGGAGAAACAACCATTGAGACCCTTTTACTGAAGGATAGTTTATGTTGAACTTTTATAAATGTTTCCAATGAATAATTCACAGAGGTCCAATCTAACCACCAAAATGTATACGTGCATTATATTAGACCTTTGAAACCATTCTGCAACCATTTTGGTTGAAGAACCTGCAATATATACACCAGATGCTTTGCCTGTGCTCCCTTATCTAATGCCTGACCATAAACCTTCTGGGGATTATCTCTCTAAAAGCAACTTCGAAACCTCCACCCTTATGTCAGATTCAGTTTTATAATCAATCTTCAAAAAGATATTGATACATCTTCTACACTTCTTGAATATGTTATGTTACTCATTTATAAACTATTAACAATATGAAATTTGATTCCTATAAAAGTTTAATAGACTCCAGGCAGGACACAAATTTCACGTACTTACAAAACCCAAACATTTGGAAATCATCTCAATCGACAAATCAAACATCAAATAAGTGAAGCTTTTGAAGCAGTGCATACGGTTTTCATTTTAAGTTTGTAATAGCATTCTGCTCTAAGTCCCCATACCCCATAACAGTAATGGCTATACTTGCATATACCATGACCACCAGATTTGTGTTATCAACAAGACACCTCAATAAGACCAAACCAGGATCTCAATTCTGATGTTATTCCAAAACCAAAACAGTGAATATCCCCGAAGTATCATTCGGTAAAAACAGGAATGTAATTCTCTAAATGCAGGAACTATCTATATAAGGGTACTTCATAGGACTAAAGTCTACTAACAAGATATCACAGACCTCAACCAATACAAATGTGGAACTGCAATGAGCTCAAATCTGATGTATTTCAACAATAGCTTCCACGATTTTTTTCTCAATATTGTCTTTATCAATCCACGCTGAACTCTGTCGGCGCAACAACTCTTTCTTCTCTTCTTTCTTCTTCTCATGCATTTTGACTTTCATCCTCCAGTTTTCAAGTTTCTCAGCTCTTTCTTTTAACTGGTTCACAAAAGTAAGAAATCAATCCCAAGATGGCAATGAACTAAATTAAGACGGTCCATGACCGTGTGTTTGGTTTCTCTTATTTTAGAGAAACAACCGCTCATATCTATTAGACTTTAAGAAAGCTTTTGAAATGCCCCAAAAGTAACCTAAAGTCAGGAATGCAAGAAATTTAACTGAAAAACATGAAATGAACATTACAAGATTTTTTTTTTTATCAAAGTTCAACACATTCATAATAAAAGAGAATACAATACAAATAGTTTCACTTGCATAACAGACTTGAATGACAGATTTGCAGCACAAACAAAAAAATTAAATATTTAATCATTTGACAAACAATTGCAGTACAAAGAACAAAGTATCCAAAGAGAGAAATTAAGAACACATTGTAGTCAAGACCTCTTTAGCACTAAAATCAACCTCGAGTACAGCAAGAATAGTTCTCTAAAGCCCAAATCTCCAGAGAGCAATTGTAGAATTATACTTGTTTTCACAGAGTATAACATAATAAATGTATTACTAACAAAACAAATCATATCACACATGAAGAGTGACCTTTGGAGTTCAATACAAAATCAAAATCCAGAAATTGAGCCTTAAGCATTCAAATTGCAATTTGAACAAACAAATAGACATGACAGTAAATCCAGGTTCATTTTAACTTTTCAGAAAGCACACGCACTCAGGACAAAGTGCAAATGGAGTTATTCAATGGGTTTTTTCGGCGCTGATCTTTAATCAAAATTGAAGTATCACCTCAGTAACCTACGCTGATACTTAACGTGAACATACACTATGCACATCAAAGCTGAGACAAAAAAAAAATTGTACCAAAAACGCTTGCATATAAGTTTTGTCCAAACAACAATTGGATTTGAGGAAGATATCAACATACGAGCATTTCTCGAAACTGTTGTCGTTCGATGTCGCGTTCTTGGGCTCTGAGCTGGGCCGCCTGAGCCTTGAGCTTCTTGCGCTCTTCGTTGGCGATTCTGAGGGCTTCCCTGCGAGCCTCATCCTTGCGCTCCTTCTCAATCTTCATCGCTTCCATCTCTCTTATGTACTCCTTCCGAACCTCCTTCACTTGCTTCGCGTAATCCCTTCGCAGCATCGCCAGCTTCGCTTCCGCCTCCTTCGGGTCCCGCGGCGCATTCCAGCTTCCCAGGAAGGAGTTCGGAGAGAGGAAGTTGTGGTTCTCTAGCTGCTGCGACGCCCTCGCCGACGTCGAGAACGAGCGGAGCGATGAACGGAGCATGCTAATCACGCCGAAAACACAACCATCGAGAACGAGTTTGAGTGAGCATTTTTCACAAACAGGTTGAGGGCAACGCGATTGAAAGAGTTGTAAAACGGATCGTTTTGTTTTGTTATTAAATTTGCATGATATGATATGATATGATAAGCATTAGTAATTTAGAAATGAAGTGAAGAAATGAAAGAGAGAGAGCAATTGTGAATTACCTTACTCAGAAAAAGACTATAGCTCAAACACAACACAACAGAGACACCCTCTTCGTTTTGTAAGACCCAAAAGAAGAATTGATCTGAATTTGTTTTTGCTCTCTTTTATTTGGTATTTTATTTTTAAAAGGTTTGATTTGTCTTTCAGTTTTTTTTTAAAAAAATGTTATTTTTTTAAAAAGGTTCTATTTTAACCTCTTTTTTTTTTTTTTTTAGATAGTGTTTTTTCTGGTTTATGATGTTTAACAAATTTAATTAATCTCTCTCCTTAAACTAGTCACAAAAATTTGATTCTTTTGTGTACAAATTTCTTTTCTTTGCCTTTATAAACTTATATTTTACACGTATATTGACATAGAAATACGTATAATTTATAATTTCTAAAATGTATAGGATACACTGACATAAATCTATGTATTATATAATTATATGAATTATATAAATTGATAATAAAAATTTATATGCATAAATATGTTTCAGTTTTTTTCTTAACAGAAAGATCATGACTGGTTCAAAAGAACTTGTTCTTTATTTTTATACTGTTTGAGTTACACACTTCATCGATACATGTCCTACAAGTCTCAATATCCGATAGGTATCCAACACGAACACATCATTTAAAAAGTGTATTCCAACCTCAACCTCTAAGTGTTGTTGATAGAGAAACATCCTACTACAACAAATATAAAAGATTTCTATTTAATGTTAATTGCATATGAACATTAATCTTCACTAAACAAGTAACAATTATTAAAAACAAAACAAGTCTTTAATTATCTCAATTATTAACATATTTAAAATATAAAATTAATGAAAATATTTATATAAAACAAGACTTTAACTTTTTTTCTTAAACATTTGTTTTGAGTAATTTTAAAAATGTTTTTATTATTCTTACAATTTTCTTACAAATCCAATAGTTCAAGATGAGTTACACATTAGACTATTGAAAAATATTCTTAAAAAATGGAATTCAATACATGTATAGAAGCACGAAAGAATAAAGATAAAATGAAAAAGAAGTAGGAATAGAATGAGGGTAAGGTACTACAATAGGCTATTATTGCACAATCAAAGTTCTAAGAATTAAGAATCCATGCTGACTGCTTCTTCCTACACTTCCATATATGCAGACTCCTTCTTCCTGCACTTCCAAATGGTCATATGTTCTTGTACCACCTCCATACGAAACGTGAAAAATAATTTTTTATCTTTCTTGTGCCACCCCATATATTTATAAAATCCAAAAACAATTTAAAAAAATTATATATATATATATATATATTCTAAATTACATCATCTGAAAGCTAATCTCAGATTCAAAAGTAGTTTACGGATTACGTAATCCAAAATATATTTAAAAAAAATGATATTCTAGATTTTAGATTACATAATTCAAAAATTACTCTCAAATTCAGAAAATACTTCTGGATTATATAATTCGAAAACTAATCACGTAAATGAAAAATGTTTTCGTTTCCAGATTATGTAATCCAAAAACTAATCATACATCTAAAAAAAGCTTTTGGATTACATAACCCGAAAATACAAATATTTATGAAGGTGAGAGAAGAACATATGGAGGTGCAGGAGGAAGGAGTCATCCATGCCATGTTCTAAGACCATGCCTCAATATGATATTTACCACATCTTTCTAATGCTCTAATCCACCTAACTGCATCTTCTCTTGATACTCCATTTTCTTTAGATATAATTTCCTCAAAAGCTGATGTTACATCTGCAGGCATCTTACTTGAAGAACCTGCTATATAAACAGCAGCACCCTCAGATAATAGGTTCCAGATCCTTTTGCTGTGCTCCCTCATCTTGTGCTGAACATAAACCTTCTGAGGTTGGTCCCTTGAGAAAGCAACATAGAAACCTCCACCCTTTGCTTCTGAAAGCACCCCTTTGTTTTGTGAATGACTCAACCAAAAGTCATGGTACAGAAAGTCACCCTCTTCATTGCAACAACCAAAGAAAAAAATAATTGGAGCAGTGGCATTGGTTCTACTCTGCACTGCTCTTTCCTCTACGAATCCCCGGAAAGGCGCGCATCCTGTTCCCGGTCCAACGAGTATGAGGGGAAGTGACGGTGCCGGTACCGGAAGCAAACCTTTATGGAACCAGGCTGGAACAAGGGTACCTGCTTAAAAGAAGAAAAAAAGTACATCTAGAGGCAATGCTTATGGTTACTTGAGAAAATGCAATGAGTGGCTTGTTTTGCTTCATACCATCACAAGGATCTAATGCAGCTAGCCATGAGGAGCATAGTCCTTTCTTTTTCCTCTTGTAAGGTGTTGTCCATGACACCACATTCACAGTCAAGTGTACTTGATTGGGATGAGCTGATTGAGAAGAAGATATGGAGAATGCTCTTGGTTTCAGAGGAGGAACCAGTTGGACTAGCCACTCAAATGGCATTTTTACAGAAGGAAAATCCTGTAACACCTATTTTTCCCACCAAACATGGAGAACAGACTTATGCACAAATTTGAAATAAAGCAGACAAAAAAAAAGCAGATAATCAAGGAATATCTAAATTATTGTTAAATGGAAGCTAAATTAGAAAACCATCAGTTCATCACAGAGGCTATCATATCCTCTTGCATTTTTATTCCCTTCCAATGAAATTTCTTTTATTTTCAGAGAAAGAAAACGTCATGATCGAGTAAAATAAAATCCCAGAACTGCTACAAATTTTGGGATCTACTTCTACATTACATTGCATCTCCCCAATTCAATTTTAGCAGATTCATGCCATTGAAAAATGAGTCATATCACTGTTAGTGAATAAAATAAAAAGCTATCAATTTAATTTGAACAAAGCAATTACCTTCAAAACAGAACTGGAACTGAAACTGAAATCTAATAATTTTTTTCATACATAAGATTTTAAATGTCATTAAAAATCTGCCTGATATCACTAATCTTGGTAGACAATATTTATATCCTCCCATTATATATCTACTTATGCATCATAATTGAATATAAGCTTAAGAACCACCAAACCTTATCAATTATTGTTTCATTAATTCCTTTACATTCATGGACCTTAGACACAAGAGAATTCATTGACCTTACCTCAAGAACAGTTCTTCTTTCTTTCTGGTTATATTGGTAAAGGTCGTCTCTTCCTTCAGGTGAAACAAAATATTTAAGTCTTTCCCTCTCATGTTCTGCTGTTGCAAAAAAACTCATAACCTGGAACATAACAGTAATGCTAGGTTAGCTTTTAATGCAAGAAGTTATGGCATAATAAGTTGTGAAGAAACTCAAATATCCAAGCTGATGACATAATAATTTATCAAGCTTCTTTTCCTATATGTAAATACTAAAGAAATCATCATGTGTTATAACAAACTTATAAGACACACATCATTACACAAAGCCAATAAATATATTGAAAAATCATCATTCCTTGGTCATTGTGAGTTTCTATTTGATTACACAAAGCAACCAATTATAGCAATTTATTAACTCATTATGTATCTAATCCAAGGTTAAGAACTTCAAATAGAAAAGAAAAAGAGCATAAAGTAAATGAAAAGGGAAAACATTGAATTTAATTATGTACTTTTTAAAAATGGCATAAAAAATGGGCTGTCAAAACTGACTACATCTTACCTCAAAGAAGTAGCGCCGTGGAGAAGCTGAAGCTACATCCATTGAATATTCCACAAAAGTTCTTAATTTTACAGGGATTCTAGAATCATGTGCATTGTGATCATCCATTTCTCTTGGACTTACCTGAAATTTTGCAGATATCTTAGCAGTAAATGTACATACACATATTGAAGAAAAATAAGTTTAATAACAAAAATACCAATCAGGTATACAAATAAAGTACAAGCAAAAAAGGAAACTATATAATTCTACTATTCCTAGACAGAAAACTTTTCAGGGAGAACATGGCTTCAGAAAAGTCCTGGAAGCACAAAGTAATAGCAGAAACAACCACGAGGCTTGCTTCTTTTATCTGTATATGACGTTAAAAAGAGGTCATTTAGCTGATTAAATGTATCAAACAATGTTTGAATGTTTCATTTATGTCTAGACACGAGGCAGCATAATGTGAAGTCAATGCTGACTGAGGAGGGTCGGAGAACCACATTAATATTAACTAATATTGAATTACTTACAGTTATGAATGAATCAGGATCCAAATTACAACGTTGTATGAAAGCATCAACTGCGGTGGAATCTTGAGCAGGTAGAATTTCAAGAACATCACCAATCTCATATTTAAGAGCCTGAGCAAACCATAATGCATTTCTTAATTCAAAATCAGGTGGAGGAATATAATTTTGTAGCAAGTAATTTCACCATACGATATAAAAATAGGATCTGAAGAATTGTAATTTGTTCTTAATGTGTTTCAACACTAAGAAGTTTATACATCTATCCACCACAAGGTTAAAGAAAAGATACAGTAGCTTACATGTGAAACAGATTCAAATTCAAAATGACGAACATCTTTTACACAGTTTGATGTGGTCAGAGGAAGATTCTTTACCTGCATGATCAGAACGAAATAAAGTGAGGCATTCTACAGAAACAAATGACTAGGTGGTAGATACGTTTTTAGAAAAGGTTGTTCATGAAAAATATAGGCTTAGAAAACACACATTGAGTAAATCAAGTCTACAAAATTCTATACATTTTAAGGATCAATTAACACTTCATCAATCAACGTCAATTTTAATAGATTAGATATTGTACTTCTTAAAATACAAGGAAATTTTAACTATAAAAATGACATACAAACATTTGATTTATCTAAAATTCTGAATGCATGAGCATCAAGACGTCAATATAATATCATATAATTCTTATCTTATACCATCTTAAGAAAGCAGCCAGGTGTGCTTCTGTCAGACAATGCTTTTCCAGGGTGCACTGTTCGAGCACTCCCAACTTGAATACTAAGACATGTTAAATCTGAAAGAGTCACATGTTATTCTAGTCAAATATAACAATAAAAAAAAGCCTTATCAACGATGAGGATAAAAATGTGTAATTCCACCAAACCATTACAGCTAAAACTCCACCAAATGAAGAATAAACAACTTTGGGAACACCAAAGCAATTTTTTCTCACATTTGGGTGTATTTTATGTGAGTGTGTACTGCTTTTGCCCAAATGTGACAAAAAGCCAAAATGCTCTCGCATGTTTACGCACCAACAACTTTCAAGGCTTAACCATAAGTAATTCAAGCACAACTGATATTCCACATCCAATCACATGTCAACAATTCGATAAAATGACTATGTAGTGAAGTAATTAAAGCAAGCACTTCTACCAATTTGAGACTAGTGTATTACTTGATATGCAAAGTCTAATTACCTAAGTATAGAAGAGAGCTACCTAATTCAATTATTCATAGAGATGACGAATCATAAGCAATAAAAGCAACATACATGCAAAGACTTTCTGAGTAAAAAATATGAAAGATTGCAAGTCAACCAAGAACTTAACCAGTTTGGAATACCAGAAGTACTAGAAAAACGTGACTCCTCATTTTCAGAGTAGTGATATGTGATCTGGACTTTGGGTTGATCAATCAAAACTGTATCTTGAATCACAACATCAGGACCATTTGATAAGAATTGTGGTTTAATCATATTTAACATTCTCCACAGAGAAGACGACCAAGGATCCAGAGAAGCTTCATATCTACAAATAATTATACCATCTTTAGTCACTTGAAACAAAGTTTGTATTACAACATACAATGAAAAGAAAACATTGATTCTGATTAAACATATAAGAATTTAATTAAAAAATTAATTACAAAGCATGAGGTATTCAGTATAACAAGTTCTCCATAGCAGGTAGTAGCAAGCTCCAATAGCAAGGTAGATTCATATCTTCCATAGAGCTTTACTCAAAGTACTCATGTTTTTGTCATTTTGACGTTTTAAATTAAAGAGTCACTACTCAATTTCAGAAACAATTGTCACTTAATCATGACATAGTGTCATGCAAGTGGCTACTTTCTGATGAAAAAAGTTAGTTGAGGTCTAAGTGAGGCTTGAGGGTGTCTTCCACTATAGAACAATTTATGTCAGTAAGATTTAAAGGATTTGTCAAAAGGATGCAAAAACCTTTCTGACAACATGCTGCATCTAAAATTTGGTTCATTTGTTGAACCAGAATGCACACAACAATATCAGCTAGTAAGGTTAACATGATTTAGAAAAATAAAGAATGAAGTGTCAAACCCCTCTTTCTTTATTGTACCGAGCATACCTTATAGATATTAGAATTTTACTCGTGCTAAGATAATATGTTTTCAACTAAAGGAAGAAGAATTAATCAAAAATAAGAGAAGTAATCTTGAGTTTGAATGAATATCAATTATGAAAAATAAAAAATAATTGAACACTCAATCAGTACATTCTAGATAGATGAATCAGTATTCCAACAACATCAATGTTTCATACTTTATATGTGTATGTTTTAACTATGTCAAGTAAAATATCCAATTGACAACATAACTTGTAACCATACCCTGAAGGGTGTTGATCATCTCCCAAGCCTCTTTCTACAATAGCTATTCCTCCAAGATCCATTAATCTTTTGTCTAGCTTCTTCGCAACAAACTGTACCAGTTCACAGGTAAGGTTTTATCCAAATCATCAAACTAAAGAAAATAAACATATCTGGTAAGACAGTAAAAATTGCTTTGATCAAAATTTTAGTGTAACTAAGTCATTTTCAATATTGTCCAGTGCCTACTTTGCCCACATTCTCACAATGTTTCAGCATCAAGAGGTACATAGTCAATAATCAATGCAGCACTATGAGTGTTACACACAATCCAAAAAATAAAACATAACACCAAATGTGCAAGAATCAATACTTTACATTGTACTTCTGATAACTAGAATCTCCCAAGCCGAAAACCGCATAAGGAACCCCTTTAAACCAATGCCGACCTAGGTTTCTCTGAAGAAGATATCTCCAAAACACCTGCAAAGGAAAAAGAATAACAAACAAAAAAAAAACTTAAAATAAGAGTTTAATTTTCATGCACTGAAGTGTATAGACTTTTACACAATCAACTAAAAGGAAGCCAACTTAGATAAAAGGTCAACAATACAATTCTACCCTAAACAACACTCTGATTGAATGATTATGTAAAAAACCTTTAAACTATCACCATGTTTAAATTGAACTATGGAAGCAGTTTCAAATTACATCAATAAAAAATTTAAAGACCCTTTTAAGCTAGTCACCTTCATAGAATCAGGTGTATCACCCTGGCCTGTTGTGGAAACAACAAAAATGACAGCCTGCTCCTGCGGTAACAAACTCTGCACAAACATTGAATAAAAAACTTAAGCTTTGATTTCAAAACAACACTTTTGGCACACACAGCAGTAGAAAAAGTTTCATTTGATTGCAACACATACAGGGTCATATTGATCAAGGGAGAGAAGGTTGACAGAACAAGCTCTGCGTTCAGCTTCGCGAGAGAGACGTTCGGCTACGTCCAATGCATTGCCCGTCTGAGTGGCATACAATATGAGGAGTTTATGCATCACTCTCACTTTCAATAACTTCAAAGCTAAGAGCTTTTTAGTGAATCGGAAAAAGGGGTTTTGGTAAAGTCTTCTGCTTCCCCGGCTACTATCTCAAACCAGCGGGTGGAATTAGAGAAAGAGCTAATTTTGATATCCTAAAACTAGATTATATGTATGGTTTTTCTCTTAAATTATATTGAAATACAGTTTTAATTAAAAAAATAATATTAATCTTCATAATTTTAATAAAAAAACATTTTTTAATTTATAAAAGTTATATATATATATATATACAGGGATATATAAAGTTAAAGTCATAAATTAAAATATATTTATTTTTTTGTAGTAATTAAAAGACAAATTTCAAAAATATTTTAAATGAGTGTGAGATTCTTAGTCATTAGTGATGTATGCATTCTCTATATATATATATATATATATATATATATATATATATATATATATATAAAATAAGAATTTTAAGATTGAAAGATTTTTCTAATAACAACGAAAACAGGGAAGAAATAAAAAATTACCAAGCCTTAATAAAAACTAATTATATAACATTAATAATATTTTAAAGTAAGAGACTAAATATAATTCGTTCCTAATTAAATTTTTTAATATAAAGTAATTAATTCAAAATTTTCTATGACAATTTAATTACGATTATAAATAATACTTAATCTAAATAATTAAAAAAAAAACATTTCAATCAACTCCTTAAAAGATTACCAATGAGAACATTAAATAATCTTATTATTACTAACAGAAACATAGATTTTGTGGCATGTATCCTAATAATTTATTATGTCTGTCTTATAATTTTCTTATAAATTATATATATATAATAATATTTTATTTATCATATAAAAATAAGATAATTAATTATAATAAAAAATGTATTTTACAAAACTAAATATTTTAAATATTTACATCTTAATTTTACATATAAATTATAGATAATTATTTTTTTAATCTAGGTAAGACCGGACAATGTGCTACATTATTTTTTTGTTTTTTCTTTTTTACTTCACTATGTTCAAACTCTTTTCTGTTTATTTTTTTATACCAATATAATTTATTATAAATATTATATTGGGACTTTAAAATATTATAATAATAAAATAGAAAAATAATTTGTATATCCAACACTATAATAATTATAAATGATAAATATTTTATATTTATATTAATATATACAAAAACACTACAAGAAAATCAAATAAAAATCAATTTTAAAAATAATAAATAATTAGTAACTATATTAATTAAATTAAATATTATTTTAGAGACTAAAAAAATTATTAGTATCTAAATTAGTTTCTATTGTAAATAAAATTTATAAACTAATTTTTAATTAGATACTGAAATTTTGCAACCAACTTTAAAATCTAAAGAAATTAATAACTAAAATCTTAATAATTAATTAAATACTAATTTAAAAACTAATTTATAAATTTTATAAATAATAGAAACTATTTTAGATATCAATAATTTTTTTAATCTCAAAAATAGTATTTAATTTAATTAATAGAGTGACTTCTATTTAGTGATTTTCTGGTAATGAAGTGAAACAAAATGTCCCAAATAATAATAAAAAAGTAGATGCCACAAATTAGAATATAAATTGAAAATGCAAAAGAAAGAATGGCTTTACTGGGCCATACATTTACAATGCTTCAAATATAGGGAGTAAGAATCGATATATCTTATGAGAACTCTAATTTACTTCTTATGGCTCAGCAAATGGTTCTAATTTTGTACACTCTATTGGACTTTCAGACATTTCACTATGCTGTTCATTATTACTTGGTTCACAAACCCCCTGTTGAAGTGTTACAGAATCTGAGGTTACTTCGTCTTCAATTGATCCTTCAACTTCTACCTCAGGCTTCTGATCACAAGAATTTAGTTCATTTTCAGGGATTGAAGGTCCCTCTTTTTCAATCCCAGAGTTTTGCAATTTTTCCTCCTCAGAAGAAACTTCATTCCCTGGGATTGATGTTCCTTCTTCCTGGAGCCTCGAGTTTTGCAAATTTTCCTCCATCCCATCATCTACCTCGGGCTCGTCGTGATCACCAGAACCTAGTTGATTATCTGGGATTGATGTCTGCTCTTCTTGAATGCCTGAGTTTTGCAAGTTTTCCTCCATCTCAGATTCTACCTCGGACTTGTGATCACTAGAAACTGGTTCATTTTCTGTGATTGATGTTCCCTCCTGCTGAAGGCCTGAGTCTTGCAATTTTTCCTCCATCTCTGCTTCTACCTCAAGCTTTTGATCACCAGAAACTAGTTCATTTCCTGAGATCGATGTTCGCTCTTCTTGGAACACTGAGTTTTGTAATTTGTCCTCCATCTTCTGATTGTTATTATCAAGAGGCTTGTTAGTAGCAGGATACGCTCCATGATGTTTCTCTTCGACAGCCTCCACACATTCATCACCTTTCAGCTCCTTTTCATTATTGATGGATTTCGAAATAGAACATTCTTGGAACTCAACACCTTCAATAGAACTTTCTGAGGATATTTTATCCGGGCCTTTGCCTTCTGCAGTATGCTCTGTTTCTGAATCATCTTCATCCTCATTTTTAGAGACAGGAAACGACTGAAATGCGTCCCAGTCATCTTCACTGACTTCATCTTCTTCCTTGTCATTTTCATCAGTCTCCATCACAACAGCGGGTGGTGATGGTGCAACATGTTTCACTTCACTTCCTTCTGATGATGCCTTCGGCACTTTTATGTCCAAAACTGGTACTTTTAGATCTATTGGATTTTTGTCATGTGTTACAGAAGCTCGGATTACACCCTGCGAATTAGAAATTATAGTCGGACCTCATTATTCTTAAGGACAGAAACAAATTTGCCATTTCTAAAAATATAATCTCCATCAGCATCTTCCAGGTAGTCAATTTGCAATAGTAGAAAAAAAGGATCTGCTAATTCAGCAAAATAATTTTCTATAATCAGTTGACATAAACATCCATCAGTAACAAAGTACCTGAAGTTGTTGGCGGTGAAGAGGAGGCATTGATAGTAAAACATCCTTGAAATGAATGGCTGATGAAGGAATTTGAGCAAGGCGAGAAACAAGCTTAACAGCTGTGCTTCTTAAATCACTGACTTCCTGTCATTTATTTGCATGATCAAAAGAATGTATAACAAAATTACGAAGAGCTAGCTTCACAAATAGAAAATCCCAGTTCATATTACCTGAGAGAGCCCAGCTTCAGTTGACAAGAAAATCATGACAATTGCCTCCAGAAGTAGGTTCATAAAACTTCTCTGACAGTCATTACCTTTTGACAGGGTTTGTAACAGCACCAGGAGACTCAGGCATTCACTAGCAATGGTTACTGATTCGCTTGTCATAGTATTCTGTTATCAATAAAGTATGTAATCCTTTAATTACTCCATGAATTATAAAGTTAAATACTAATATGAACTAATGACAATATTAGATGTATTAATGGAAAAACAAATGAAACATTGGCTATACCTTAAACAGTTTGTGGATTAAACTGAAAATATCAGTAATTAGCTCACCCACAAGAAACATCATAAAAGAATTATCTTCAGTATTTACTCTTTGAATCCTGGATTTCAGAAATTGCAATCCTATTACTTGAACCTGTCAAGAAGAAAGTTCTGTCATTTGTATTTCTTTCTGGATAACAGCCATAGTCATAGTGTGTGGTGTTTCTTTCTGGTCTTTCATTTACCTGTGTATTCGAATCACTAAGTAAAGTTTGGATACATCGAATACAATATTTTACTGCACCAACACAGATGGAGTTCCTTGCTTCACAATCTTCGGCATATTTGCTTTCAAGAGCTAGTTTTGAAATGGATATAATTTGATCAAGAGAAAATGAAAGTTTTGTATGTATTAACTTGCGTTGGTTGGAACTTTTAACCAGCAAATGGAACTCCTCAATGCAGTCCTTAGTCAGAGCAGCGACTACGTTCAGACAAGTTCCAATCATATCTCTTAGAGAAATAATGCTATCATGAGGGTCAGCCTCATCTGCAAAAAAAAATGGGTAAAAGATCCATCAGCTCTGAAGTTGAATGAATCAAAGTTTATTCTTCTCTCCTATATTGGCTATAGCTTGAAGCCGAGATCCAGCTCAAATACCAAGTAATATTTTCCACATAAAGATTGTACCATTAAATTAAATGAAGAATAGTAAAAATGCATGTGAGCAAACATTGAGGAAATACGTGTAAAATATTAACATTCAAAATAGCAATGCACATGGAGGCATGAATGAACATGAATCACACTACTTCCAACTAAAACGGCTTACCATCGATGATTCTCTTTAATAAAGGAGTTGTACAGTTGACCATGTCAATGGCTCCTGATAAGCACACCTCAGTTGAAGCCTCCCTTACGCACTTGTAGCCAATTAAAACTAACGCCAAAACCACTGATTTGGGATTCTTATGCATCTTAAGTAATCATTGTGAGAAGAAATCATCAACCAAGACAATTTCAGAGAACAAATATAATTAAAGAAAAATTTAGGATAAAATATTGCACAACTTCCATGAATAGAAAATTGTAGATATTTGACAATAAAAATAATGGCTCAAACAGAAATCAGTCATCCAGTATCATAAACAACACACACCTTGGTCTCGATACGGTTGATGACTGCCTTTGTTGTGCTACATAGTGTTTGTATCACATTTACTTCAGAATTTGGATGAATTACTGAATCTGTGTCAGCACTAGACAACACAGGAACATGAAATCTTTAGCAAAGTATGTATATCCAATGCAAAACGTCAATCAAATAATTCACAGCCTTAATCATCAGTCATAGGAAATTAAATACCTCTGAAACACTTTAAAAAGGTAGTCTAAACAAAGTTCCGTAGTTATCAAAGCCAAATTTTCACTATTGAAAATTTCTTGTGGGCAATTCTGAGCAACCTATAGGGAAAAATTGAAACTTAAACTTCACAAGTCTAAAAAAAATTGAACGAAGCAGAAAAAGCTTGCTAGACTACAATACAATGAGAATCTAGACAATGAGATTATGAAGTGTTGAGAAAAAATAGAATGCGGGGTCACCATCCTTAAATCAATTTATCAAATGTCTACCTGTGATAAAATGGATATCGCAAGACTATGCCAAGAATTATCGATGTAAGTGGAATATGGAAGAATCTGCATACATTAAACAAGAAATAGTTTTATTCATGCCCATTCCATATGATATAAAATCAACATGTAGGCTCATGAATTATTATGACTGCAAATAAGCAGGGACTATTTTGCATTCCAATATCCATAGAAACTGCACTACCATACAGTTAGAGATCCCACATCAGCTAGAAATAAAATAAGATTATGATATATAAATAGAGTGTAATCCTCACCTTATAAGCTGAGGTTGAATTAGGCATAAACTCACTTACTAAGATATACATATATTGAATAATCCAGATTAGTCATCAAATTTTTTTCCTTTAATTTCTCAAACTTTCTACATTGTCTAGGACTATCGGTAGATTTAAAAAAGCCACAGGTTCTGCAAACTCAATATAATCCATAAGCCCCTAAATCACATGTTGTAGCTCCAAATGCTTAATAATTCTATATAAGGAAGAAAATAGAAGAAACTAATATTTCACAAGGACTAGTTTATTATATGAATATCCATGTCAATTATATTTGGAAATTATGTCAAGAACCATCTCTCCTAAAACTTAGGTGGAGGTACCAGAATGATTTTACACATAAGATAAAACACCCACCTGCAGCAGTTCTTTGCAAATATCCACAGTAAGTAACCCAGCTCCAAAAAATCTTTCAGTCAGAAGAAATTGAAACACAGGAAGTACAATTTCATATAATTTCAAGTCTGAGGATTTCACATCACTACTTGACAAGTTACCATTATGCTTAGCACTAAGAAATGCGTGCTGTAAAATTGGTTGGCAAAGGATGGGATGTTGTGACTGGAACAGGCCAAGAAGAGAAAAGCCCCACAGGAACTTAAAATCTTCACACTTCAATTCAACCATGCTATATTGAAGTGCAGTGGCACTAGGTTTTAGGGTGTTTTCAACTGAGGTTTCATTTCCTTCAGAATCCACAGGAACTGCATCAAGTGCAAGTGCTTGCAAAATTACAGGCCAAGATTCATCTAAGCATGGACGCAACTTTGAAGATACAATAGTTGATTGCAATCCATCAAGGAACAGATTCCACTGCAAAAAAGGAGCAACTAGAATGAGAAGGCAACCATAAGATATTCACAGTTTCGTGTTGATCCAGATTTCATCTCCCAATAAAATTATGCACTCATAATATTTGATAAGTTCAAATTCTGGCATACCTTCCTCTTTGGGCTTAGGCATAAGCATATATAACTATAATCTTTCAATGTATGGATCCAGTACTTTCCCAGAATACTTGAGCTTTTTTGGAACAATGGTAATAGTGCCAGATACTTATCTGGAACTCCATCACGGTGCTTCCTCATGGATGCATATATATAACACTTAAGAGAAGCATGAGCAGCGAGAAGTCTTACTTTGATCTAAAATAAAAATTATAAGACAAAAGATGTAGACAATAAATATCTCAAAAAAAAATTCAAATACATAATAACCATATAGTCACATGCCTTGCTCGTGACCCATTCTGCAAATGAAGGATAGTAAATGTCCTCAAAGTCATTCAATGGGCGAGAAATTAACGAGAATATGCGCTTGACCACCACTTGGTCTCCGCTGATGATTCCACTTGTCAGTATCTGAAATTTTCACATACTAGTGAGTTATATTTAATCACATACTTGAGGAACTTTGCATATATATTGGCAACATCCCAATAATAATATGTTCAAGGGAAGCCTGCAATTGGATTTACAGAAGTAATTTTGGGGGATTTCTAAAAAAGTAAATAAATCAATTTCAAAGATAGAAAAGGAAATGAGGAGAAGGATGAAGCCTGCTACCTTGGTAGCCAAGTGCAAGCCTGCCTCCAATAGGCTAGGACTAGAAGATGTGTCCAAGGTAGTACGAACAGCAGATACTAGCTGGGCCTATATTTAGTACAGTTGAAGTTATTCCAAATAAATCACAAAAGTCATAATCTACTTAAATCATAAAAACAACACGTTATATGGGACTATGTAAAAAAAACAGTACGTGAATTAATTAAATGATCCTTAAAGAAACAAAAAACAGTATCCTTAGTTGACTAAAGAATCGAAATCTTGCCAGGGAAAACAAATTTCGCACATCTTGTTAAATACCTGATATTGTTCCAGTAGAAGATGCCCAGGAAGCTCCGGGTCAGCTGATTTTTCAAACTGTTAATCCAAATTCACATACAAGAACAAATTAATAAAACTTGACCAGTTGAGAGATAATAAGATTAGGATACACCATGCAGTACATGCACAACATAATATTAAGCAGAAAATAAATATTAATTAGTATATTCCAACATTAACTCCAGATATATAATTAATAAAAGTCATCAAGTTCTTCAACACTTAGTTGAAACTTTTGCATGTTTCAAAGTAAACAACAGTCAAACTACCCCTAACTGTCATACACAAATAAAATTAAGCTGAAAATGATCAAGTTCTTCAACACTTAGTTGAAACTTTTACATGATTCAAAGTAAACAATAGTCAAATTACCCCTAACTGTCTAAATAGAAGAAAGTATGTGTCTTGTTAGAGTTCTTAAGAGAGAACGAGAACGGAAGTGGAAGCAAATATGAAAACGATATTTGTTGGAGATCCCACATCAACTAGAGATAAAGACATTTCATAATGTATAAGTGAGTGCAAAGAAAATTTCAAGGATAGAATTAATATTTTATATAAAAAGGCTCTTAAATGCCTTTGCACATTTGTTACATAGGCCCATTTAAAGATACCAGGAGCTGAACACCAAAGATATGCCCAAAACTGATATAAGAACATAGTACCTTGTCCACAATAGTGCCAAGAAGACTGACACCTACTGGCTGCATGTTCTCAAATTGAATTGTGCTAATCTGTTATGGGGGGAAATGAGAGGGGAGGGCGTGATGGATTTTTAATATATCTTGAATATCCAATAAAAGTGCAAAAGGTAGATCATGCATAGCTAAGCAGTACCTGATAAGCAAGTGATATTAACTCTTGCAAGTGGAGAACTAACCAATCACCAGTAGGTTGCGCACTTGCATGTTCTTTCCGTGCCAAGGTTAGATCAAAATGTGCAGGATTTCTTCCAACAGCATCTGGTAAATGGCTTAAGCATCTGAAACAACATTAATTATTCAAACAACAAACAATATTAACGAAAGATTGAAGTCAATTTTTTTAATCAGAAAAAAAGATCAGCCTCAAAATATAGATTGTGACATAATTTCAAAGTTAACTTTTCACTAAAGGATGAGGACATCTTTAGCATTAGACACGTTAACATCAAGTGAGAGAATCCTTTCTTTAATTATCTTTAGTGGTAAACAAAGGGGGTGATTATACTTTAAAATTGGTTAAATTATCATTGCCAGATACATGCAAGTTCTAAAAATTTAAATTACAAGTTCAGAAGTACGTACTCTGCAGCAAAAAGTCTGGTCTTATATCTGAGGTACTTCTCCCTATTAGCAGCACCAGTGGAAGCTTGAAACTTGTGAGTCTGTATGTTGTTGTATCCAGAAACCATATTTTCGTCATCTCCAAGGTTCAAACCTGAATCACCGTCTGGGTTATCATTTGCCCCAACATTATTATTTTCAGTGTTCCTCATTGATGTCGCAAGGACCTGTGATGATCCCATCATACCATAGTGAAGAGTATTGTGAAGCGTCAGAAAATATCTTTTGACCCAAAATCCAAGGTTATTGATTGAGTTTAACGATTGACAGCATTTGCTAGCAATATTCCTCTAGCATATCTACTATAAATTGGGGGTAAACTGGACTGGAGGCAATTTTAGAAACATCTAACTATTCAAAAAGTGGTCAAAGCAGCATCATTCATTGAAACCTGAACACATCATATTGTTTTCTATCTATGTTGCTCACTAACAGTTTAGAAGCAAAAGTAGTTTACTGTCATTTGAGATTGCTTTGCGATTTGGTAGTAATATCTACAGTGCAACCATGTGTCACTATGTTACAGGCTATACATAGACCATTTTATCATTGTACATAACACAATTGTATGGGGTTAATCACTTAAGGTCACAAGCATTTTCTCACAATAAGGATCTCCCTCAACCCTTCATCATTTTCTCTCTTGTTTTACAAGATAAATCCCTGCACTGGGCATATATCTCTATGCTAAATAATTACTTAGATACCCCACCAGTCCCAAACAAAGGAAAAAAATCCTTAGATGGCTCAGTCAAACAAAAATTAATATATCCCATATGTATTAATTTTTAATTTCCTTCAAAAGCATCAGTTTTCTTGTCTATTTGCGGTACAGTGATACTGTAATCGGTAAGGCATAAGCTTACCACTTTGCGACATACTGATATCAAATGTGAAGGACATGAAGGACAAGCTGCACAAAGTAATCGCATAATTGTTGTTCGCACCAAGTTTCCAATTCTGCACAAATGAAAGGAATACAAACAGAGCAGTCTCAAAGTCAAATACCAATAACTACAAATCACCATGACCAATTTGTTAATAAAATATAAATGATACTGTGGTTGACCATAGAAAATGTCATCATCCCCATTTTCCCTCTTAAAGGAATTCACTAAACCACCCCCATGTCCCCCCACCCATTCCCTCTCAAGAAAATAAAACAACAAAATTGTGAAACTTGAGGGAGAGCCAACAAATAATCTTATCAGAAAATAATGTTAAATACAAAAAAAAATCATTGGAAGATTGAAACATTTAAAACAAAACAAAGGAACAAAATACTAACTTTTGTATTCCTTGTGACATCTCTTTGCTGCTCTAAAATAAATTCTTATTATTTTATAAGAAAGTTTTCCAAGTAAGTAGGTTTATACTTAAACTCACAACCGGTTTGCCAAGTGAAGATTGCACCTCACTTATATATATTAAAATTTGGCCTTCTTCCTAGTATCTCCAACACACACTCACGCTAAGGACATATATTTGTGGGTGGTCTAACAGGAGTGCGATAACAATGACATAATAGCCTCCAGAGAACTCGACTACGACAAGCTTTGAATGGCTCTAATACCATTTAAGTAAGTAGTAGGTTTACTCCTAACTCAAATTGGATTGTAAGGTGAGGATTGCACCCCACTAATATATTATAATTCGGCCTTTCTCCGAGTTGATGTGGGCTCTCCAACAAATTTCACTCTAGAAAACATCATTATAAAGCTTTGAAATTCCAACTAGATTGGCATCCCAAAGCTTCAACAATCATGTGCTTCTAGAGGAACATGCATTAAAAAGAAAAGAAAGATACAAAATATTACAACCAACATGGGGGCAACACCAAACCCATGTAGCAATAAGGAAAACATATATTCCAGTAGCTTATACAGGTTCATAAAGAAGTCCCGAGTGATACAAGTGGGCAACCTACCATGCCAAACTCTCATCAACCTTATTTCAAACAAATAAGCAATTACATTTTCATCACCTCTAATTGTAACAAACAAACTCTCAAAAATAAGGAAATAAAAGTATGCTGAAATAAACAGGAAGATTTTAAAAATATTTTTTCTCCTAAATACTATGGAGAGAATGAGGATATTTTTATCCTAATAATCCTTAGAGCACAAATGCATAGGCTTTACCTAAAGTATTTTAAGAAACTAACAATAAAAAAGGTGTTTGATTTTGATCTTAACCCAAGAACTAATCAACAGGAAAGGGTAAGAAAATTTTATTATCTATGCCCGTACTCGGAATCAGTTTCCTCATCAAGCATAAAGAACAGGTTATCTTCAATCTGCTCAACAATAACGGAAGCCTGCAAAGATTAAAATCAGATCTTAGCAAAACAATTTGACATGCTAGCTTTTCTATTATTGAAAACATATAAAGATGGGGAACAAACTGGATCTTTCTCAATTAGATGCCTTAGAGTAGACACAGCAAGATGCCGTAAAGTTGGCTGCATTTAGAAAAAGAAAGTATAAGCAAAAAAGAGGAGTTAATAACACATCATTTCCTACAATGAAAAATACTTCAGAGGGAAACCTGTCTTGATGACAAAGTAGACAGAAGAGTCTGCACATGGGAGTGTACAGAAACAGCTTGAGGTGCAAAAAGAACAAGTTGTTGTGTGAAGCGAGCACTCCTGCAACAAAACAAGCAAAACTTTTTATAATCATCAATAAAACAATACTTTGAAAAATACTTCCCCCAAAGCCAAAAACAAGATGACAACAAGAAAATATTAATTATATTATAATAGGTGGAATGAAGAAACATACTCAAGCATAGTTGAAGTTTCTTGCCAGCTGCTAATCTCTTCAATGACAGACTGTAATGGGGAAAAAAATACTGTATGAAGTATAAAAAAAATGCTGCAGACTCTAGATTATTTTAACTATTTATGTCCTACTTCAGTGCTGTTAGAGATATTTCTCTTTTTTGTTTGTTGCCAGAAGACTTTTTTTTTCTATTCTCAATTAAAATTAACTCTTAGTAATTCTTTGATCTATATATAGGTCTCGGTAACAAAGTATTATCAACTTTTCTGTATGTTCATATTCATTTTTAGTGTCTATATATTTTCTTTCAGTAAGTGCATAAGGTTATAGGCTAGGACTGCAACTCTGGTATTTGTAAGCAGGCATCCTGAACACAGCAGCTGATGCCTTTTAAGGGAGCTATCCAAACAAACATTCTGAGGAATTTGTAGCTTCACTTCATTGAATTTTGTTTTTTAATATTTATCACGTTCATTTGTGTTTCCTTATTCATTAAAGATGATCATCTATCCTAAAAATTCTTTTTAATTTATAATTATTTTCTCTTTCCTCTTGATAAGTTTATATTTTTATTAAGAAAAAAAATACTAGAAAATTCACCTTGGAGCGGGAGAAAAAAATGCTTCCTGGGACAAGCTCAGGACCAAGAACAGTAACTATAGCATTTATAAGACGGCCAACTCCCTGCTGAATGTTTACTAACCCATTTTCATCAGATAAAAGAATGTCCATAGCAAGAGAAAGGGTCGCCTGTGAATAAACATAGAGAGAACCACATAATGTCTAATAAGAAAGATTATTTACTTGTTTAAAGAGCTTTCTCTACCATGTAAATGTTTACTTGTTTAAAGAGCTTTCTCTGGAGCATGGATACAAAATTCAAATTATAAAAAACACTGGATGGCTCAGATTAATCAATCAGTTACATTTCATAGAACTACGTCAATTTGGTCCTTGACAAATATATTATCACATTAAAACAAAGGAGCAAAGCTCTTCGTGCAGCAATTATTTTGTCAGATCATTAATTTATTTGTGAGACAAAATATCAAAACTATATTAATATATTATCAATCTTAAGATGCTTATATTTAACTATGAATACCTGGACATGAGAGACAAAGGACAAGCCAGCAGCTTCAATAGTTAAAAGAAGACCATGCATAGACCAAATCTGCAGATTAGCTACCGAACTTTTAGCCAGTGAGGATATAGAGCTCACTGTTGCAGGCACTAGAGTTGACAAAGCAATCCCTCCTGCACTGCAGTCAAGATACATAAGAAAAGAACTGTCAAAACTTAGAGTTGATGTTGTACACTTGGGAAAGAGTGACAGAATTATAAAAGAAATGGGGCCTGTAGCAATCAGGAGAAGGAAGTAAAACCATTAATTGCTCATATAAGTTTGAAATAGTTAGTAGATCTGTCAGCCAAATATCTAAGCTGAGATCTTAAACGCACAAGAAAAAAGCACCAGAAACATCATGTAAACCTTCTACCAGAACCAGTGTAGTTTTGCATAAACTAATCCTCCAATAAATTAGATTGTCTCACAAAGCAGAAAGAATTTTTAGAAAGAAACTACTGTAAAAGTGTAAAGTTTCTCATTGGTGCTATTTCTGTCAATATTAACCACCCTTTTTCCTTTTATCACATCTCAATTGCTAATCACCTAACTTACAATGTGTTATTACCTTTTTTTTTATCGGCAAAGAATAAATAAACTAATTGGAGAATTTGAGGGATGCTCCAACCTCCTACCAAACAACCTACTATCATCCCATTTTCTACTCATTTTCCTTTCTTTCCTTTCACTTTTTTTTAAACCAAACTAATCACAAAAAGGTTATGTGCTAAAGTACAGATAAACAGAGTTCAAACAAATAAAAATACTTGGAAATATGAAAATATTACTGATGATCAATTTGTGTAGGGTTTCCTCTTTTTTATAAAGGAGAATTACATCAGTGAAAGTAGGAAACTAAATCCTAAAGAAGAAAGAAATTAACTACACAATTAAACTTATCAACAGAAATATTTCAAAGTATCAAATAGAGATTTATTCCTTTTTGACACGCTGTCCACAAAAACTCATCAGTGTTTCAGAATGAAAGGATGATATATTGAGGGAATTGAAAAAACTGATAAAATAAACATCAAAACTATTAAGCATTCATTGGTATTATAATAAATGACCTGCGATGAATGCAGCCAAGTGCAAAAGCAATTGATCCAGCATAGTTCGGATCAGTTGCACCATTTAGCTCACCAAGTAGTGATCTTGTCTGCTTGGCAACATCATTGATGAAAAGAACAATCACAGAAGAAAAATTGATTAGTGCAGAAAAAATTTCAAAGCTAAATGTGTCTAAGCGGGTGAGAACACAAGAAATAAAAACAATTAATATTTCACACATGATATGGATGGTTAAGATTGTTTTTACTCAAATTTCATCTTAACTGTCCATAAATGATTCTGTGGTCAGAGATAAATACTCCTTCTTTAAGTTCTCACATAATATGCTCCCCTCGTGAATAAGGAAGATGTTTCTTATAATAAAATTACAGTCAACAGAACAGGGAACAAAACATGTATATTGAAAAGCAGAAAAGAACTTGCCATTCTTGCAGTGAAGATATCATTTCCAAATCGAGCTAAATATCCAAGACTTTCAGATGATGCTCTGCGCTGTGATGCACAAATGTCTCCCTCCGCCAAAATACTCTTCCATTCAAATTCAACAAACACCATACCATAATATTTAACAAAAGAAAAAAAAAAGGAGATAACACAGTGACAATTTGGGTAAACAAACAATTGAAGAATAATTCTAAATCATCCTACACCATCTTCTCATTCAGTTTCGAACTTATTAAAGTAAGAATGTGATGAATACTCTTTATATTTTCAAGATACTAAATGTATTTACTTTTTGTATGTGGATTAAGAGATTTCCTACCAGAAAAATAGATTGTGCCAAACCCAAAATCTCTTGTCCAAGTGTTTGCAGTCGAAACGAGAGCAAAGCCTGGAGAAGAACAAAAAATTATATTAGGTGAGATCCGCACAGGATACTTTGATGATACCAGTAGAAGGATGGAAAGAACCTTAAAGCCAGCAAGTAAGCCCACACAAATATTGGTAAGACTAGCTTTGCGCCAATTTTGTTTTTTCCCAGCTTTCAAACACTGCTCCATAATGCCCAGGAGGGAGAGCATGCCAGCACTATCCTGAGATATAAAACACTAACTGATGTCCACGATAATAACAACCACTCTCTGAATTCTGCAATATGCCAAGGTTGTTGATGGACTACCTGAGAAGCAAATATGGTCCCAAAAAACAGAAGCATCTGGTTCACCAAAGTCTTGCTTATGGTCTCAGGCTTCAAGTTAAAATTAAGGTGTTACTGAAGTAGAAATGCATCCAATAAAATAATAAGACAGCATGAGACAAACATATAAATGAGTTGGACGAACTAATCAAAATTTATTTTAAAATAAAGTGAAATTCTAACATAAAATTGTACAATAACCAAAAAAATCCACTCCCATTCTACGCGGAGTCAGGTGTCAACTACATGGATCAAATGACCCTATTATGATATATCAAATAAAATGCTAAGATTCTATCAAAGGCGTACTGATCAAGACTTTCTAAAATGTTTTCTTCCAATGGATTCCACCATTTCTCCACCTCTATTTATCATGCTATTCTCTATCCACATTCTTACTAGTCAGTGGTCTTCTCACGTGGCAAAACCCAATTCAATGAACTTTGGTTGAGGTCTCTTTTCCAATTCTCAATGTCTACTTTGACAATCAATGGTGTCTTTCTTGCTCAGAACACATCTCTCCATGCTCACACCAAGCATATGGAGATTGACATGTTCTTGTCAGGGAGATGGTACTTACTAAGCGGCTTACCATTCAGCATATCCCTGGATCAGTGGTTGATGCTCTTACTATTTACGAAGTCCCTCCCCCCTACTAGTTTTTTTTTGTTCGAGATACAAATTCCACAACAAACATTTGCCAAAAATAATTTTCTAATTTCCAGCTCTACTTAATAATGTTTCTGCTAATTTAGAACATTCCATGAGCATGCCACACAAAAAGAAATCATGTTCAAATAATTATTTGATCACATATTAAGGCGAAAAGACCGCATGTAACAATCACAAATTTAATTGGAACATATAATCACAATATAGCTTTATAAAACCAAAAAGAAAATATTTAAAAAAAAACAATAGAGAATAACATTTTAGGAGTCCAAGGCAAAAATATTTCTAATCTTAAAAAAGTTAAGGAGATAAAGAAACAGTTAATTTATACTTAACAGTATATTACTACATAAGTGACTGATTGTTAACTGTATTCTTCAAAAATTTAATACCTGAGGAAAGCTAGAAATTTCATTCTCCCATACACAGGGCATAAGGCCATCTTTCCCTCCTTGGAAAGCTCGAAGCTCATCTTCAAACCAATCCCTTTTTCACAGAAGTTAGAAACTTAGAAGATAGGAGACATTTGTATAATTTTATAATTTCATTTGACAACAAGGGTTCATTGCAATTTATTTTAATGAGTAAAAGGAAACAACAAGGCTTAATTGCATAACAGTCAGATAGAAACCTTCCAGGAATCCATGGACCCAACCATGCATCTCTCTTGTCTAAGAGCAACCTCAAGCACGAACTTTCTTCATATTCTGAAGCATATCTTATTCATACAAGAACAAAAAAACACAGATCAATCAATAAATAGTTAACAGTTCATTGTTACAAACATGAAGTAAATGCAACAAAATAAAATCATTTAACAGTTTTAGATTTACTAGTTAGGTTTAATGGTTTTGGTGATGCAACGATGCCTAATCCAGCAAAAATGGTTGCAGATTAAGTCTTGCAGTTTTATTTTAAAAGCAAAGGTATGCAAAAGCATCACTATATTATTTGCAATAACTCTCGCATTTTTAATAATGCTTTTATAGCACAACAATTGATCTGGGATAATAATAATAATCATTTGATTTTTAATTGGTGTAAGCATACAGTAGTTTTTCAAAAAGTAATTAATTTGTTGCTTGGCTTTTTTGTCTTCGTTAAGAAAGATTCAATATTGTAATTTCTTCAATTCTTCAAGAAATTACCTTTTATCAACCCAAAAAATAACAGAAAATTCTTGAAAATAATACCAATTAGAAAAATTAGAAAGAAGAGAAAAACATTATAATTGCAATTTTACATATTTTTTCACAATACCAAACATGAAATAATTGTCATTTTAAAGGAACCATTACTACACAAAAAAGATATAACTGAACATACTTTTTAATGAATCTCAAGACCAAGATCAATTAGTAATAAGGTGAAATTAAAGTATATAAATGAGGAGCCAACCCTCACATTACATGCAAGTTTTGTCAGTCTCATTTAGGTCCAAACCCAAACTCTGTGAACGTTCAACCTCAAGTCAATATATTAAATGAAATAAAGAGAGCAAACACTACCTGAACGGAAATGTACATAGTTGGATTATCTGAGGATGGTCACTTTTATATGAAAAAGGATCAGGAAGAGACTGGTAAGCTATTAAAGTTCTGATAACAAATACATCCACTGCAGGCTTTACATGTGGCACTTCCTTGGCTCTTAATGCTGATATGATCGATAATGCACTGCTTTCAACATAGATTAGGACTTGATATAAAATGAAGTCACAGACTCAGCCACAAATGAAAAGAAGCGGGTAGACAAGAAAGTTATACCTACTAAGGTATACAAGAACTGGCTGAAGTAGAACTCCACCATTTACGAGATTAGGAGATATGAAGCATTTAATGAATGCAGTGAGTGCATGAACAGCTGCAGACCAAACACTACAAGATACAAGAGATAATAATGAATGACAAATACACAACCAAACACATTTTAAAATTACTAATCAACACAGAAAATAAATAAAATGTGCAAAACAACATTATAATTGTATTAACTTTTTTCTATATTTGTCATACATTCACACCAGAATTTTCCAATGATTTCATGCATCTTGTGGTTGTATGCATTGCAATTGTATTAACTTTTTTATATATTTGTCAGCTTAGCAGAGTTAGTTACTTCTAGATGTGCCATCCGTTGCAAGTAGTTGGTAACTGCATAATATTCCTGTACACTATAAAGACTGATCTCTATGTTTTAGAGAATCAGATAATCACCAGAAGGATGGAAAATTCAAAAGGTAAAGATAGTCATATAAGGATTTGATCACACTAAAGATACTGGATCATGTTAAGATGTACTTACTAAATCCTTGACATTAAATCATCAGTCTTCTTCATTTCATTTTCTGGATTATCAGTAAACAGAGTAGTCCATAAGGCAAGAATATCAAAGACATCCTCTTCAAGCTCCTGCATACAACCAAAACCTCCAGGCATCAGAATTTAGCTTAAATCAATTATGAGGCTTATCCTAGGTTAATAATTTGCACATTTCATCTTTAAAAATCTAATGAAACATGTAGAATTTCATGTTATAATTTTTCAAAAGATTAGAAAGCTAAAGAAAATCTGAAAATGGACATGGGCTTAATAATTCTCATTGTTGTGAAGGAAATCACTAAGATTTGCTCCCTTGAAGTCCTGATTATTCTCCCTAATGTTGTTATAAAATACTATGCTTTATTTTCTGTAATGCTGATAACAAATATTTACACATGATTTCCTTAAATATTGTTCTATTTTTATACAAAAAAACATAGCTTTAGAAAAAAACAAACTATCTAGAAGTCCAAACCTCCTTCGGTATAGAAGCCAATAATGATGATAAAAGCAACCATCCAGCTTCTTTTTCAACTGTGGCTGCCACCGGGTTGCGACTATGTTCTGTCAGCATTTTCTTTGAAACCCCAAACACTAATCCGGGAAGCCTGGTCATAGCACATTATTATTAATTAGTGCAGCAAATCAAGCAAGCATTAAATTTAATAGTGATGATTCCTTGGTCATTGTATAGTTGTGTGCGCAGTATGAAACATGTCCAGTTGTGTTTAGCAGTTCATTAGAGATAGTTATTTATAAATGTTTATAGCATCCAGCTTATATCCAATCTAGTTATATATATATATATATATATATATATGACATGATATATATATATATATATAAAATAAGTAAATTGTTTTTCTGAGAATGAGTATGAGTGGGCAAATCTTGGTCATACAAAATTAATTGAGATTAAAAATGATTTAAAATCATATAACTTAAAAGGAGGTAATGTGAGTTATTGGAAAAACTAGCAAAATTTTAAGAGTAACCCCAAATTAATCATCCTGATTGTATGTGTCAATCAATTTAGTCCTTGAGAATAAAAACCTTCCATTAGTCCAGGAGATTTTTAAAAAAAAAAAAAAATCATTAGTTCTTGACTTACAAAACACAAGTCCGTGAATCATTTCTGATTCTGACTCTTTTATAATACAATTTTGATTTCTTTTAAATCTTCAAATCATTTCACACTTAATCATCCAAATAAACTAAGTGTTAATCAACATCTATTTCATAAGACCTGTATATAAATTACAATCAAAGCAAAAACTGGGCACTTCCAAATTCAGGGCTTAGGCACAAATATTTGCATAGTGGAAAGCAATTCATAAATTTGGTGTAGAAAGAACTGTAACTTAACCAGTAAGTAATAAATAAAAAATAAAATTAATTAATGATGGAGGGAAGAAACTTACCTGGCTGGATAACCAAGAGGTAATTTTGGCGAAATAGAGACTAAAGCTGCCAAGACAGTAGCCTGCCCATGGAAAGAATCGAGCTCAAACTGTAAATTGCTTCCCTGCAAATAAGGCATCAACATCAATTCATAAAATGAAATCTTATGAAAGCCACTAGTTGAAGATAGATTTTTCATAACTCTCCATAAATAAATCAACAACAAAAATTATATATAATACATATTGTTAGAGATACTACATCGACCAGATATATAACCAAATTATAATATATAAGTAAAGACAAACCTTACCTTACTAAGTCGGTTCTGTAACATTGAGTTAAACTTAAATTTCCTACCTTAACACATACAAACCATTTGCGTAGAATGTTATTCATGTTTCGAAATAATTTACTTGACAGAATCCATAGTAATAACAAAAATTAGTTATATTTCAATGGTTGAGCTGACTAACCCATATCAATTTCTATTTTTCTGTAGTTAGTTGTTAAAATGTGTAATTGTGCCTAGTAACCCCAGTGTCAGTTTCTCAGTCAAATCGGAAACAACCATGAGCATAACACCAACTTCAATCTACAATACCATGTAATTCTATAACCCATGCACATGCATCCAAATGCCCTTGGAGACGTGGCCATTCCACTTAACATATAGTGCACAAAGCCACTTTACTTTTATCAAAACCTTTAAAATGAGCAGGCAAACAAAATTTTAACAAGAACTTCGTACTAGACATGTGCATAACAGGTCAAAATTATTAAAGGAAAAGAAATAATAGGGTAAATCCCTTGTGTATATTGAACACATAGGGTTATGTTTATATAGGAAAAAGAAACATATGGGCTAAGCCCATTACATAAATATGAGATATCTAACAATATCTATAATATCTCATA
>Ga0123342_1000153_pt1 | contig 89142 bp, 38 predicted proteins | sample Turbeawhitnodule_FD_89960 | JGI IMG/M metagenome (GOLD analysis project Ga0123342, IMG submission 89960) | Root nodule microbial communities of legume samples collected from Mexico - Turtle bean Mexico white nodule | ecosystem: Host-associated > Plants > Roots > Nodule | place: Mexico: Nepantla...
TAATATTGTCATCATATAATGCCAAAGACATTCATAAATGAATAATCAATAAAAGTAAAATCAGAATATATACTTTATAGTTGAAAAACAACACTTACAGATTGATTTCGTGGTTCTGGAACGGAAGTGGTTGTTCTGGAACGGAAGTGGTTCTAGAACTTGCGAACTTCTGGCAATTTGAATTTGAGAACAGAAAGTTTGATGGAATAAAAGTGAAGATGATCGGGAGAAAAAAATGATAGAAAGTTTGATGGGATATAAGTGAAGATGATCAGGAGAAAAATATGATATAAATTTTGATGGAATAAAAGTGAAGATGATCGGGAGAAAAAGAGGATAGAAAGTTTGATGGGATAAAAGTGAAGATGAACATGAGAAAAAGATGATAAAAAGTTTAATGAAAAGGAGAAAAAGATGATAGAAAGTTTGATGGGATAAAAGTGGAAGATGAACTGGAAAAAAAGGATGCAATTGTAGAATGTTTAAACTCTTTGAGATATAAAATTTAAACTCTTCAAAAAATGACAAATAAAATAATAAGATAGAAAGATAGAGATAAAATTAAAATAAAATAAGATGGTAGTTAAGAGGAGAATCCCCTTTATATATAGGTATAGATTGTAGAATTTTTAAATTGATTTAAGAAACGGATCTTATGATTCTCCACTACATATAAGTCACGAATCCTACTTCCCACTTTCTCTCTCATATATAGGTACCTACTCCCCACTTTCTCTCTCCACTACACATAACACATCCTTTTTTTTACCATACTTTTCACTTTCTTTTCTCTTTCCTTTTCACTCTCATGTAAATAAATAAATTCATTCATTCTCTTTGTCATATGTAATTAACTCTCTCCACTATTTTATTAAACCTACTCTTTAACAGTATACTCTTTAACTTCTCATTTTAATGTTATTAAGAGAAATTGTTTTTGAACAATAAAAAAAATACTAAAGAAAGAGAAATAAAAAATGCGGATACACACTACTATTTAATTGTATACTCTTTAACTTCTAATTTTAATTTTATTAAGAGAAATTATTTTTGAAAAATAAAAAAATACTAAAGAAACAAAAATAAAAAATGCGGATACACAGTCACGTCAGTGCCTGGGTTCCCGCTAGTAATAATAATAATAATAATTTTCTTTCTACATGATAAAATAAAATCTACACTTTCTTACATTTTTTTAACCCTTTTTTTTATCCATAAAGTTTATTACAAAAATCAAAATTATCTTGTTAAAAAAATTCTCTTTTTATATGTATCAAATTACCACTAACTTTTTTTTGTAGTGTTTGAATAAATTAAATTTATTTTGATTTTCCTTTTTAATTAAAAATATTATATTATTATAAATGTTTGGTATGGTGTTAAAAGAAAGTTTGATGAGGTGAAAAGTGTGAACCGAACATTTGTCTTATTAATAGAATGTTGAGTTGAGGTTTAGGTTTTTATGGTTGAGCAATGATGAGTTATGAACCTTTGATTTAGAAAAGAAGGCATTCCCAAAGATAGGTTTTGCAGGGTGCTACATAGGTGGATTTAAACCTAAAAAGATGTTGAGGTAGTGGTTTTGATTTGACTCTGAATCGGCAAGGGGTGGTGGGTCAAAAACCAATCTTCTTTGTTTTCACTTTTGAGATTTTGCCATACCCTGAAGAAGACTCCTCTTCATGGTTGGTTTTTTCTCCCACAAAACCAACCTCCAACCTTCCTCTCCTACCACACTCATGCATCTCTCTATCTTTATGCTCTTCATGCTTCACCTTTATCATTTCAACATATACATCTAATTTTTTTTTCTCAAACTACCCAGGTAGGTACCTCTTCTTCTTATATCCTTCCTTCTGTTACTTCTTTTCCCAACTCTACATTTTTCATCAGGGTTTTTTTTATCGGCAAAAACCGAATAAATTAAATTGAGGTATTTCAATCAGAGTCAATTCTCAAAAAAAACTTTACATAGATCAGAATACATAAAAATGAGGATCGTGGTTGACAAACCTAAACAACCCCACAAATAAACATAAACCCCTGTCATTTTCTAACAAATCTCATACATACCAAAGGTTCTAAACATTAATCAGAATACGAAAAACTTATTTTACAGACTTTGGAATTCAACCATGACCATACCTTTACTTGTACCATCAAAAAATTTCGATATAATTTATAATGCGGCTTTTAAAAATCTTCTTATTTCTATTTTCCATCAGGTATTGGAAAGTAGTTGCAATTGGAAAGAAGCATTAACAAAACCTTTTTCTTTTCTTACAATCTCAAATCTCAATAACACTACAAGTTATAAACTCCGAAACTTTTATGGTTTAGTCTCTCAAATTATTGTGCCATGAAGGTTTGTTTTATGTGGCTCACTTTTTTTGTTTTGTTTTCTTTTCAGAAGGGTTCTAGTTTATATTCCATTGAATATTGAATACAATCAGCAGCTCTTCAAGTGGAAGATTTCTGGTGTAGATATATCAGCAAACTTCATTTACATTGATTAATGTCGACCAAGGTTAAAGGCTTGCTTAAAGGATTTAGATACATATCCCAAATATTCGGTACGTGCATGGAAAATTACCTAATTTTATTGGAGTGTTTTTAATAGACAAAGAATAAATAAGATAAAATGAAACATTTCAAAGCGTCACAACCCTTATATAAAATATGGCCAAGATCAACCTGTTCAACACCTGACCAACATACATTCTTCAGGCTTTACAAATCTCCAAACTAAATTTCAATTTAAAGAAATGATCAACCACATAAAAAAAATCGCTACTACCCTAACCGAATCCTTATAATCAATTTTTAGTCTAAACAGTATACACAAAACAAGTTTTACTACATCCAAAAGCATCCAAAAGCCTACTACATAATTTTATTGGTAGTTTAAATATGCTTACAATTCCTTACAAAAATTATGGTGACTTTGAAAAGTTAAAAGTTATGGTGATAAGTATTTTGCAGACGAGAAAGAAGAACAATTTCAAATTGGTTTGCCAACTGATGTAAAGCATGTGGCACATATTGGATCAGATGATCCACAAGCAAATGCACCAAGCTGGGTACTATTATCTTTCTCTACTCTATCACTTTCTTTAGCTCATAACTCTTCCTTAATTAAGAAACATTAGTTTCTGTGCATTTTCAAATCTTATGCAGATGACAGAGTTTAAAGGAGGAAAAGAAACCCCATCAGGAAACCCTAATCAAGAAGGTTTTAACATATTTCTCTAATTACCATTTCACTTATTTATTCAGACTTTCTTCTAATAATGAACAAAAATTTCATTCTCCACTCTTAATATTTAAAAAATAAAAACACAATTTAAAAAAGTATAATCCTTCAAATTAGTGTTTAAACTTTAGTGAAATGTATCAACTTCCAAATTTATGGTATGAATGTTGAATATACTTTAGGAACACAAGGTTTGATGAAGTAAATATATTAAGCATGTAATCAGGAGTTTAATTTTCATATTTATATGTATTTAGCAAGAAATTAGTTCTTTAAATAGATTTTAATATCACGAAGAGGTAGTACTTAACTTCTTCAAAAGAATTTAGGGTTACTAATATCATAAAAATTTTGGCAAAAATAAGTTTGTCATTCATTTTTTTAATTATTAAAACTCATCATATTAATCTTTAATTTCTAATTTTAAGTCACTGTTGTCCTTTATAAAAAAAATAATAGTTCTAGGTTTTGTACACATAAATCGAATAGAATAATTTGACATCTTGAACTAAAAAAAGGCTTAAAAGTGTCTTAAAAAAAATTAAAGATCAATGATAACTTTTTTTTCATGTTGATAAAAAACTTAAATTTACGAAATAATAAAATTAGATAAAGAATAAATTCAAATTAACTTTCATAAAAAATAAACACTAAAATTTAGATAAAGAATTAGTGAGTAATAAAAAACAATTTTAATCTTATATTTTAATGCATGTAAATTGATTGATTTGAAATTTATTCATATATCATTTTATTGGTATAATATATTTGTATCTATTCTGAATTTTTTTAATGAATAAATATAGTTTATTTACGTATTTATTTTAAAATAAATGTATGTGTTAATAAGTTAATTAATTTAAAATTTATTTATAAAAAATTATTTTATTGATAAAATAGATTTTCATATAATTTTTTTTTATAATTATTTATAAATACATAAAATTTGGTTAATAAATTGTTTTTTTTATCATTTCTTCATATTTTTTAAATATTTTTTTTAATAATATTTTTTTTAATGTAATAATAGATAATTATTATTGGTTAAAATTTGAGATGACAAGTTATGAAAACTTTTATTAAAAAGAAAAAAGATTGACCTAAAATCTGTTCCAGAAATGGTTCATTTGAGTTCGTCTTCTTCGTTGAAATTCAGGTGAAAGGGAGAAAAGTTCGAGAAGTTCGAGGAGCCGCCACCTGATTCCCAAGTCCCGAAACCAATCCAACGACCCCGACGGCCAGGCGCCTAGACCGAAGACATCGCGCCGCCACCAGCGGTCCTCCGACCCCTCCGCGGACACCTTAAGTCAAGACACCTCCACCGGCAGCTCCCGCCACCGGAGACCACGGCGTAGCTCCAACCACAGCGGTGAGTCGCCGTCGTCCCAGGAAATGCCGCCGGCGAGCGCGAAAGGCAGCCGGCGGAAATCGAAGAACTCGGAGGATGGATCCGTGAAGAAATCCTCGGGAAGATCGTCCAAAGGAGGAGACTCTCTAACTGACATTTCCGTTTCAGATTATGGGTCTGGCTCTGAAAGTGGGCCGGCCGAGCCCAATAGGGTTTAAATTGGAGTGAGTCCAAATTTGGGTTTCAGATTATGGGTCTGGGTCTGAAAGTGGGCCGGTGGAGCCCAATAGGGTTTAAATTGGAGTGAGTGAAAGAGAGAGTAATATGTGAAGAAAGAGTTTAGGGAGAAAGAGAAGAAGTGAGGGAGAGACATGTTGTTTTGCAAGTTGTAAATTATTATTACAGGTTTTGATGCATTTCTTTTATTTATTCAATCTCATTTCATTTCCTTTTCTATTTTTCTCCTTTTTTCTTTTTAACTTCATTTAAATTAATATGAATTAAATGAAATTGTTAAAACTAAATGTTTATTGTAAAATAAATAGTTTAATAAAAGCACTAAGCCTTGAAGCAAGAACTTAATATATTTGAGATAATATTAGTATATATACAATGTGTTATTTAATCATAATATTAATACATATAAAATTAATAACTATAATATAAAAACTTTAAATAACTACAAAAAATTAGCCTTATATCTAGGAATTTAAGAATGGAATGAAAAAAATTAGTTTCTATAAATTTGGATTTTTTGTTTGTATATATTTTTAAAAAAATAACATTCTGAATAAACTAGGTTTTAATAAATTTTCTTACAAAACCATTCTCATGGGATGATGAAAAACTAAGTTTCCATAGTTAAAATAAAAACTTCACTGCAGATTTTGATTAATCACTAATCATTAATGTGATATCAATTAGGGATTTTGAATTCTTAAATTTATATATAAATATTGTAAAGTGTAGAAGAAATCAAATTCCCGGCGAAGAAATTTCAAAACTCAAAATCGCAGTGATTTTCCCGCTTACCCTTTTGCTCAATCCCTTCGATCCATTCATTCACTCTGCAAATTTCTTCTTTTTCGTTTTCTCTCTCTCTTTCTGTCACCACAAAACAGATCAATCAATTTGTTATAGATTTATTCCACACAGATATGGCCACTCGCCGCGGTAGCGGAGACGACGGCGCCGCCGCCGTCCGTCCCCGCCCTTTCTCCGCCTCTCGCCGCGCCCCTTCCCCTTCTCTCCTCAAAGAAAACTCCAACCCTCGCCGCTCCACCTCCCGCTCCAACCCAACCCTCAAAACCCTCCCTCGCGGCCGCAGTTCCAGCCCCTCCGATGTCTCCCGGGCTTCCCTCGAACGGGCCTCCGCCCAAAAGCCCACCCGTGATCCTACCCCCAAGCCCACCTTACAAAAACCCAAACTTTCCACCTCCAACGCGCAAAAGCCCAAGCCTTCCACCACCACCACCACCTCCCGAGAACCCACCGATGGAAGTAGCAGCACGAGGGCAAAGGGCCCTAGCAGGCTTCACGAGAAGCTCGCTTTTCTCGAGGGCAAAGTGAAGAGAATAGCTTCAGACATAAAGAAGACCAAGGAGATGTTGGATATGAACAACCCTGATGCCTCCAAGGTGATTCTTTCCGACATTCAGGACAAGATCTCAGGAATTGAAAAGGCCATGGTTCATGTTGTTTCCAATAAGGACAGTGAATGCGACACCCTTGGGAAAGACAAGAACTTGGTCAAAGGGTCTAGATTGAACAACGAGGAACTCGAGGCGCGTCTTTTTCCTCACCAGAAACTGCTTCGGGAGAGGACAGTGGTTGTTGAGAGTGATAAGGATAAGCATTGTTTGGAAAAAGAGAAGGTGTTGAGCCCTGTTGACGATAACTCAGTTGCGGTTGAGTTTTTGGCCTTGATTGATAAAGTGAATGCTAAGGAGGAAATGAAGGACAAGGGTGGTGCGAATGGGGGCTTGAGTGATCCGAGGAACGGCATGGATCCGATGCTCGCGGCGGATGAGAAGCTTGAGGAGTTTGATGATCAGGAGAACAAGGAAGGGGCGGTTGTGGAGGAGATGGATGAGGCTTTCAATTTTAGGCTGAATGGGATTGGTAACAAGGTTGCCTGTGGTGGGTGGTTTGTTTCGGAAGGTGAAGCAGTCCTCCTTACTCATCATGATGGTTCTTGCAGCTATTATGATATTGCCAATTGTGAGGTATGTGTTCTTCATTTGTTGCAGATTCTGAATGCCAAATTGTGGAGTAGTGTTGTTGATTTGGTCTTAGGAGTAGTAGATCTTTTGAGTTCAGAATGAAATGATGGTGAATTGATGTAGGTGATTCGTTAGACGGTTGATTATTTGTTGTATTTGTGGCCATTTAGATTGGACTTAAGTGATAGGATCTGAAATTATGAATCTTCTCAATGAAAGGTACTATAAGAGGATTGAATGACCTTAAAATATCAATCTAGTGTTATTATTTTTGGTCTCCCCAAGTTCATCTTTGATTTGAATGTAGATATAGTGGTGACTATTGTCGTGGGTCATCCGCATTGTGCTTATTTATGTCTCTTTATGTGATGCTATCAATTTTCAGTTTGTATTGGTTCAGTTTATTTTGAAAGAATAATATGCTTACTTCTAACTCTTTCCTAAAGTGCTTATGAAAAAAGTTATTATTTTTCATTTAAAATTTTCCAGACAGGTGCAAAAATCGAAGGCTTGAAATGAAAGATTAGTTTAAAAAGATACAATTAATGATGAATGTTAAAAAATGACCCACGTTTAGATTTAATGGTGAGATTTGAATGTTCTGCATAACACATAATTAATCATATGGACCCCTAGAGTTTCAGCTGGTGTCATTAATTTTTGGTCTCATCAAGTTCTTTTGATTTGAACGTTGATAGTAATAAATACTGAGGTAGTTATTCATATGATTGTTGGTTATTATTTAGTACTATATTTCTTGAGGGTCTACAAAACAGATTATGAAACGAAAAAGAAAATTGTAGGGGTTTTCAGACTGGTGCAGAATTGTAGGGATATGACATAGACGTTTTCCATGTGAAAGTACTAATAATTCATACTGGGATTGATTAAAGAAGAAAGAAGCATTTTTTTTTCTGCTGACAATTCATCATTCTTCCAGGAAAAAGCCGTGTATATGCCACCCCCAGAAGTTTTGCCCAATATATGGAGAGATTGTTGGGTAATTCGTGCCCCTGGTTCTGATGGTTGCTCTGGAAGGTTTGTAGTAGCTGCATCTGCTAGCAATACTATGGATTCAGGATTTTGCTCGTGGGACTTTTACACCAAAGAAGTGCGAGCTTTGCAGGTAGATTCTGGAACAGCCTCCTCAAGAATTGCACTTAGAGCCTTGCCTAACAACGTTGTGCAAAGAAGAAATTCTACCTCTAGCACTGTGGCAGCAGAGCCTAAGCAGTGTTGGTACAGGCCCTGTGGACCTCTCATCATCTCAACAGCCAGCACACAGAGAGCTGTCAAAGTTTTCGATGTTCGCGATGGCGAGCAAATCATGAAATGGGATGTTGAGAAGCCTGTTCTGGCCATGGATTATTGCAGCCCTTTGCAGTGGAGGAACAGAGGGAAAGTAGTTGTTGCTGAAGCTGAATCCATTTCTTTGTGGGATGTGAACTCACTTACTCCTCAAGCTCTCTTATCTGTTCCTTTAGATGGTCAAAAAGTTTCTGCTCTCCATGTGAGCAACACTGATGCAGAATTGGGTGGAGGAGTTCGCAAAAGGTGAGTTTGTTTTAATATTAACTTCTTGCTTCTTGTCTTTACCTAAAATGTTCTGTTGATGCAATCTGAGGTCACTATTTTATTTATTTGCCTCTTGTTCAAGAAAACTATATCTTAGTTACTTTCTGTATTCGTTCTTTCTACTGATAGCACCCACAAGCACATGTATCTTTACTCTTATATTATAGCTATCTTGTCATCAGTAAAACTCCACTCTAGGCCTATATGCAATTTATTTTCTTTTTTATTGAGAAACTGGAACATGCCAAAGTTAGGTCAAGTTCATCGTCTCCTTGATGTCATTTTCTCCAATCTAATAATCTGGGGATGTTTTTCAAATTTTGTAAAACAGATAATGTTGAAAGTAATTCAATGTTGGAAAGAACATTAATTTTTCTTCATGTAATTGGATAACATGTGGGTAAATATAAGGGGATGTTTACTTACATTTTTATCTTCTATCTCATCTTCTAATTACAAAAAGAATATTTTTTTTTCAATCTGTTTTCTGTTTCCAAATATTTGCATAGGAAAAATTGAAAACATTTGTTTTTAATATTCTGTTTTCTATTGAATTTTTTAAGAACAGGAAAAAGGTTGAAAACAATGTGATATTTTTGAAATTAAAAAGTGAAAACAGAAAATTAAAGAGCTAGCAAACGTCCTTAAAGAGCTTGATTTTTGTCCTTGAGGAAAGAGAACTTTTCTTTAGTAGTTCAAAATTCATGCATTTTCGCTAGTTTTTTTTTAATCGGCGATTAACCAAATTCGTACAAATAATTAACCAAGTTTAGAAATACAACATTGTAGAATGAGTTCATCAGAGGCTGAAGGGAACGATGGTGTGTTCTGCACCTCAGATTCTATCAATGTCATGGACTTTCGCCAGAAGTCTGGTGTGGGTCTAAGGATATCAAAAGTTGGTGTGAATGTGCAGTCAGTTTTCTCTCGTGGGGATTCTGTGTTCATTGGTTGCTCCAGCACAAGCTCAATGGGCAAGAAGCAAACAACAATGCTGCAACAATTTTCGCTGCGCAGACAAGGCCTGTTCACCACCTATGCTCTCCCAGAATCCAATGCACACTCACACCATGCAGCAATCTCCCAAGTTTGGGGTAATTCTGACTTTGTGATGGGTGTTTGTGGCCAAGGACTATTTGTGTTTGATGCAGTGAAAGATGATGCACTAAGGGTTCTGAACATGGATTACTCCAATGCTCAAAGTTTTAGAGAAGTTATTGGCCCAGATGATATGTACTGTCCTTCCTTTGATTATCTTGGCTCTCGTGCTCTTCTCATATCAAGAGATCGACCTGCTATGTGGAGGCATCTAATAGTTTGATAGTTATGATTAATTCTCAAGAATGTGTCATTGTGTGCTGCTTTTTTTACATGCTAAGGACTAAAGTTATAGTTTAGAGGGAATTGATTATGTTAGGATGTGGATGATTTGGTGTTGGTATTTTATGCAATAGGTGCATTTCTAGGGTGACCACTTGTCACTGATATATGTCAAGCCAATGGTATTCCTTGACTCTGTATATTTTCATATTCAATCTATTTAGGCATAAAATGACCATTGAAAAACTTTTATTCTGAATCTACATTTGAATGTCATTATTTGTGTATGATCAATAGACATTTGATTTGTCATTTGCATAATACTGAATGAGCTGAATTTGATTTGATTTTTCACATCATTAATATAATTAAACTAAATATTGACTCAGAATAATGAAGAACCAATACATTAACAAATAAAGGGACACTATTCGCTTATAGCATACAAGTTTGGAAGATAAAATTTTTATTAACTTTAAAATTGCCATTCTCATTTGATTATTAAATAATTCTTTCCAACTCACCTCTACAAATTAAATCAACACGTAGTTTTCTTAATTGCAATTTACAAAACATTGGATACACAGATCTTGTTCAAACCCACATTCCAAATCAACTGTTAGCATGATGTTGTTCTTGAACATGAAATCCAAAAGTTGTAGACGACAAAATGCCATCTTTTATGCATTTGTTTTGGCATTACATTTTGGTTTGTACTTTCCATTGATTAGTATCCAATGAGGGATGTGACCTTCAAAATTTTATTCCCTTATGGCCATTTTGCATGTCTCTTTTTTGTAGGACAATCTGCGCACACCTCTGAGAAAACCATTTCAGTTGTCTGAGTCTATATCACGAAAGGGTAGTGGAACTGCCTTCACTGCCCTGAAATGTCCTACGTTGTTTAGATGTTCATTCTCCAATCTGTACAGTTCATGCAAAAATTGTCAAATTCACAGCCAATTTTGCTCACCTTTTCAAGATAAAATAAAATGAAATGTCTCAATCTTTAGTCGATATGAGATTTTAACACATTCATCAAGTGACAACTCGTGTGTAGACCAACATATTATGGGTAATCCAATAACGATCCCGAGTGGCATAATAAGCTCAACAAACTCTTACTAAAATAGATTTTAAATGACTTTAATACCATATTAAAAATTAAACTTTAAACCTAACTCAATCTCATAAAATCGACGTATGAGGTGAGGTTTGCACCACTTATAAAAAATAAAATATCTCGATCTCTAGTCGATGTGAGATCTTAAAGGGTATCCATGTTTTGCTGTTCTTAAAATGAAAAAAAAAGTGATTTTTGAGATGTTCTAAAATGTTTGAGAAAGTACCTATAGAAATTCCAATGCCCTCTTCGAATAACCTCAAGTGAAGCTAAAAGAATGTCTAGTAGCCTTGTTTGAACAGGTCCCACTTTGAGGTGGATGATAGTCTCCACCCAAGCCACTCTCAGGACAACATTCAATGCCTGAAAAGTGAAATCCAATGCCCCTTTAGGATCAAAAGACTAATTAATGATTCTAACATTCACAAAACAAAGTGGTCAAAGAGTACTTACAATAGACATGTAGTATATGCTTTTGTTCTTTAGAATTAAATGATCTCTTAGCCAAGGGTTTTTGGAGTTGGGATTAAAAAACCCCCAGTCCTTCACAAAATCCCAATACAATTGGTAAACTGTTGCCACCCCAGAAGTGATAAAGACTATAGCAAACCATAGATGATTATCTTGCCTGCTATATGTGACTCTAGCTCCTGCTGCAACCATTGCTGAAACATACTTCCCCATGTTAGCCAAATGGTTCACATCACCATCATCAAACCATCTTCTTGCACACTGTCATGTGTCATTCAAGTAACATGTGTTAGTTCACAACCTATGTAACACTGACACGAAAACAAAGATCTATATATTATATAATTATGAATTATATAAATTGATAATAAAGATTTATGTGCATAAATATGTTTCAGATTCTTTTTTAACAGAAAGATGTTTTTCATGGTTGTTTCAAAAGGATTTGTTCCTTAATTTTATAATTATACAATAAGTTTGAGTTTTTAGAAACTTAATGTATTTCTCCTTTTTAAGATTGTGTTAGAAATCTAACAAATATTTTTTGAATTGGACATTTCACCGATACGTGTCGTACGTGTGTCCGACACGGACAAACCATTTAAGAGGAGTGTCTGAATCTCATAGGTTAACAACATAATGAAGTGCTTAAAAAAATTCAGCTAGAAAATGTTTATGTTTATGATTCTATATAGTATCATGCATCACCAAGGGCATACCTGCAATGCACGCCACCAATATGGCAAAAATGATATGAGATAGGTTATTTCTACATACAGCCTTCCAGAATGGCAAGCCTGAGGGTGGTGTGATTTGAAAACTTTAGCAAAAATGTGACAACCTGTTGTTTCCAAATGCCTTAACAATGGAATCTGAAACCAATAACATGCAATTTAATGTTGATCATAGTAAGCATATTTCAGAAGCAAAGTTGAAACAAAATTAACTTGGGATATAGTAAGATCACCTGGCTAGTTAGTTGGTCAGCCATAAAAAAGTCTACCAGAAGAACCTGTAGAAATAGTAAGCTAAATTAGAAAACACAAGCTCGATTTTGTATATTACTGCATGCACTATGGCATGTCAATGTACCCAATAATTCCAAGAAATATATGAAGAATTTAACTCTTATATACTTATAGTGCAGAGAGTTTAACATTGTAGGCAGTTAAGTTAAAGTTTGATCTTGTATTGCTTCTAAATGTTTAGAATTTTCATTCTCTGACGAGTGTTTAGAATTCTTGATAGGTATGTATTCGATTTAATATCTCACGATCCTTTTGTTTTTTCGGTAGAAGGTAGTGTGCAGATAAAAAAAATGCTTCTGATTGAGTAGAGTAAATTGTTTTACAGTGCATAGGTTATTTTGTGATATATGGAAGAAGTTTACCTTATAAAATGGAGAGCAAAGTATGTTGCGAATAACACGGATGAAGCAGAAACGAGTAGGTCGATAAAAAATGTCAAATGGGCAAATGAGAAGACCCACAAAGAACTGAAAATGGAAGTTGATGATAATCAGCACACACACAAAGGTTTTCACTTGAGCAACACTACAGATTCTATTGTAAACCAAACCAAACCATGCTATTTTATTTTTTTCATCTTTCTAGTAACATGGAAAAGTTGACTAACCAGAAAAAGAATTCCTGGAATGGCATCAACTTGTGCAGGAGAAAAACCTGCAGCCCTTAGAAGCAGGTGCATCACCATTGCCCCAAACACAGTTGTCATGAGAGTGGTGCACATCAGAAATGCATCTCTGTGTTTCAGTGCTGAGCTTTGTGAGAACTCAAATATGAAATTATGGTTGATTCTTGTTCTCTTCCACATGTACAGATTGCATCCATACATAAACAGGTGTAGGCTTAATAACACAAACACACTGCACAAAATCATTCTAACATAAGTTTTCTGCTTTCAATTTTGCAGCTTTTAGATGTTTAAGTACTTAGCAACTTAGTGGTCCTATTCTTAAAGTCACAACAAATACATACTATGTTCTTATACTTCTTCTTGTTCTTCCTCTTTAGAAGTTTTTATCATACATATGGTGAACCTCAAAATACAATTGTTGATGTTTGAATACATGATGAATAATTTTGGTTAAAAGGGCATAAAGAAAAGTAATTTATGAAGGAAATTGAATAGGAAGCATGCATTGTTTCACCTTGAAACAGGGTAAACAGAATCCACATATGCAGGGTCTGAGTTGGGAGAGAAAATTCCACACAAATGAGCCAAGATTACGTACACACAACACAAGGATACAGAACAACCTGTACTCAACCCTACAGAGGAAGTAACGTATCAAAATCAATGAATTGTTAGAATAAGGAGAACAAAATGTTGACCTATGAACTAGATTAGTAGGTTTAGTGTTATATATTAACATGACCAACATTAACACTACAAGAAAATTATGAAATAAAAACTATTTTTTTAGACAAAAAATAATTAGTTATTATAATGATTAAATTAAAGACCATTTTAAAGACTAAAAATTTGTTTGTTTCTAAATTAGTTTCTATTACTGTTAAATGGTTTCTAAATTAGTATATCATTAGCAACCAAGATTTTTGCTACCAAATTTAGAAACTAAATAATTGGTAGTTAAAACCTTGGTAGTTAACTAGATACTAATTTAGAAACCATTTAACAATAATAGAAACCAATTTAAAAACTAAATTTTTGTTTAGTTTCTAAAATGATGTCTAATTTAGTTACTATAGCAATTAATTTTTTTTTTCTCTAAATTGATTTCTATTTCATGTTTTTCTTGTAGTGTAAAAACACACATTACGCATCATAATAAATTAATATTTTATTTATTTTTATTTTATTTTTTAATTTAAAAGTATTATTATATTATTATAAATAATGTCTGTATATTTTTTTATCCTTTTTGGTTGAAAGTTTAAAACTATTAAATTATTACCATTAAACTTTTATAATATTGTCCAAATATAAGAAAATTATTTAATAACAATCAAATTTAGAAAAAAAATAATAATTAGTTACTATTGATTAAATTAGATATTATTTGAGAGATTACAAAATTATTGGTATCTAAAGTGACTTCTATTATTAATAAAAAATTATAAAATTATTTTTAAATTGGTATCTAAATTAGTTATAAGATTTTAGCTACTAACATTTTATATTCTAAATCGGTCTTTAAAAAACTAATAGAAACTAATTTAGAATATAAAGTAAAACAAAGTAATTCCGTCTTTGATAGTTAATGATTAGATATTAATTTAAAAATTACTTTATATAATTTTATTAATAATAAAAATTACTTTAAATACTAATTTTTTTTTAATTTATAAAAATATCTTTAATTTAATCAATATATTAACTAATTATTTTGATCTCTTCAATTAATTTTTATTTAATAATTTTTTTTATTATATTGAGAGTTATTCATAATAAGATTGAGGGTGATTACCAACAAGGAAGGTGACCATTTGAGAAGATTTAGGTTGTTGTGGTCTCAAAAACTTCATTGCCCTTTTCCTATCATTGTTGGTAAAGTGCTTTGTGAATGTGCATTCCACTTCATCCATTAGTCTAACAACCTTTACTCAAAAGTATTGTATTGCATAAAAACACCAATTATTAATTACTACAATTTGAAAAAGGATCAAATCAAAAAGCTATCTTAATATTGAATCCATTTTTCTTTCTTTTATTCCCTTCCTAGGGTTTAGAATAAATCATACCTTATCCGAACTAATGAAATGGGATCTCTTCACTTCCTTCAAATAATTTGTAGAAGCCTTTTGACAAGATACCTTATCAAATGCCAATGTTATTATTAGTGTAAATACTTTTATTGAGTTAAAACAATTTTTAAAGTAAAACTTAACAATTTCATTAAAAAAAATTATCAACAATAAATAATATATACATATGAACCACTTTAAGATGTTTCAACACATAAAAAAAAAACAAGAACAACCTAACAACACAAACTCTTTCATACAATTACTTTAAAAAACGAACATTGCCAAAAATATCTACTGTCGAATTAAAGCGAAACAATTTCATCAGTAAAATTTCAATAAAAAAAAATAGTAAGAACTCATACATCTTTCATACCTTCTAATTAAATATTCTAAATTTATTAGTAACATGAAAAATCTAATAAATTACTAGCTCCATATGTAAGATGTTTTCACACCAGCAATTAATTCATTAAAATTCAATTTATAAAAATGTTAATAATCACATTTGCTGCATAATATATAAAATAAAATAAACTCTTATCACAATTTTCTTACACATTTACCTAAGTATTTGTGTGTGGATGGACATATACAAAATCTAATGAAATTTTAATTAAAAATTAGCATGAAATGTGCACTAACTTTTTTTATCTAAAAAAATAAATAAAATAATATAAAATATTTGAGAATTACTTCAATTTTATTATAAAAGAAAATTACGTGTCTCAAAATTAACATCAACAAAAATGTACACTACCTATGAATGATTATTTCAGAGGTAGACATTTTTACCACAAATACCAAATAAATTATGTTAATCAAGTTGATATATTTAATTAACTACACTTACAACTATTTATGAATGAAAAATCTAATATATAATGAAACAAAAAGAGAAATTAAGAGGTATGGATCAACCTCTACATAATCTATTCCTGATTTTTTTTATTAAATTAAAAAAACATAGAAATATATATATATAATTTCAGTCAATAGTATGTTACTTACATTCTTTTATAATTTTTTTAAAAAAAGTACATGATCCAAAATAACTATAAAGAAGAAAGAAGATAACTGTTTTTTGTGTTTGGAAATTAGGTTTGGTAACATATGGAGTTGAATACATTGAGATAAGTTGTTATATTTCTCACTACCTACACGTGAAGAATATAGCCCACAATCGCAAGTTGGTAAGAGTCATGAATTATGTAACAAAACACCAATTTTAATGTTCTTTCATTTCTCTTTACTCTTTCCATAACTAGCTTGAGTACCAACATAAACTATACTAAACCCCAACAACCAATAACTATGCTTACATACACAATGTAACTCAATAAGGAACAAAAACAAAAACATATTTATCCCATTTTCCCCTTTTTTATATACTTATATAGAACTTTTTTAGTCCCTCATATTTACTCATATAGGAATTCAAACATCCCTTAAATGTTCAACTTTAATTTAATTATATTTTTTGCTGATAAAAAACAAGAACAAAATACTTGTATCCAGTAAACTAGAATATAAATGGTTAAATATGTTTTTCATTTTTGTCCTATAACGCAAAATTGATTTTTGTTACAGATCCAAATATTAGACTTCCTGAATACTTGTAGTAAGATAATTATTTAAATGAATCATTTCAATAGTTTATTTACTACAAATGCACAAGAGGTCTAAAATTTGAATTAGAGACGGAAATTAATTTCATGTAAAAGTACATGAAAAAAAAATATTTAACCTAAATATAAACTATTTCATTCAACCATAGTATCATTGTAGACACTCTTGATTTGACATCTAAGCATAACCTTTGATTAAGGGTCATTTTAAAATAGTATTCTTTAATGAAATCAAGAAAAGTAAAATTAATTTAACTAATACTTTTAAGTGAAATTAGGTATTTTTGTTTTATACACACATATGGTGTTGCATCATGTTTATAAGTGGGATGAAGTCATACCTTGTCAAATTTCTTGAGTATCTTGGTGAAAGCTACCATATTCAAGGAACTACAAAGAAGATAGAATATATGTGGTAAGGAACAAAACCAGTGTTCACATGGGTCATAAAAATAAAGGGACTTATGGTAGGGTATGACCTATATAACTTGCCATTTAATGAGAAATAGGTAAAATATTACGTATTGGCATGACCAAAAGCTGAAATTGATACGTAAGAATTCTTTGGTAGGAAGCAAAAGTTTGGTAGTTTCATTGCATCTTAGCATGTCACTGGTCTCGTCATGGATGTTACAAAGTGGAGAAGAAAGTTAAGGTTAAATTAAAAGGTTGAGAAGAGGAAAAAGATGAAGAATTTGGATTTGTTCTCCATGATTTTGAAGCATGCATGATTGGATGATATAAAATGAGGATTTATTTGTTGAAGTTTAGATTAGATCCTAGGAGAAACGTCTTAGACGGTATAACCTACCTATCACACCAACGTCTATCTACCCAAATAATCTTTTTTCTTACGTGGTGTAGTGAAACTCCATGCAACTCCACACTCTATTAGCCTCATTATCATTAGTAGAATCATCTTTTTTCCATCATTCCAATTCAAGGATAAACTACATGATCTCCCCAAATCAACATTCCTTCTTTCCATCTTACATCACTATTGTTAGATAAGGATATACACTTTTTAATCATAGGTTATAGGTTAGAAATTATCATATAAATTAAATATATTGATTATACCTTATTCATTCTACTTTTGTTATAATTATCACTTTCACATTTCATTATATGATTTTGTTGTTGGCTCAATATAGATGTGTAGGTATTGTCCCTTGGAAATCAAAATGTAGGTGATAAGGTTTAGGTGCTTCAAAATGTATGTGACAAGGTTTAGGTGCTTCTACAAGGGTTGAGACATTTCTGAAGAGTCTTTAATTCATTTTATTCTTTGTTGATAAAAAAAATATTATTATATGATTATGGTTAAGTTTAGATACTATTTTGGAAATTACAAAAAATATTGGTATGTAAATTAATTTCTATTATTTGACAAATAATTTCTAAATTAGTAGCAAATTAGTTACCAACTTTAGAATCTAAATAATTAGTAGTTGAAATCTTGGTAACCAATTAAGTATTAATTTAGAAACTATTTATCAATAATAAAAACTAACTTAGATACCAATAATTTTTTTAGTATCTAAAATAATATTTAATTTAGTCAATATAGTAACTAATATTTTGTCTCTAAAATTCGTTTCTAATTAATTATTTCCTAGTAATAACTCTAATAATTGGTGAATGATGAAGTAATGAAATAAACACTATTTCAATTTTCATTTATAAAAAATAGAATTAATATATACATAAATATAAGTTAATTATGTTAAATTATAATGATTCTCTAATATTCTTTCTAAAAATACTATTGTTACTAATATTGTAAAACGAAAATGATATATATAATTAATTAATATAACACACACAAAAATTGATACATTAACTAAAATTAGAGTATTTTATATAGATGAATTACCTATAAGTTTTGAGAAGGCCAAGAGCTTTATAGAGCTCCACAAATGCACTTCTAATCATCTTCTCAGCACACTGAAGTTTTCTCTTGTTAATGATCTCTCCTCCACACCCTCCTCCTCCTTTCATTGTACTGTTCACCAAATCCTCCCACACCATGGAAGTAGCCGCCGTTGGAGTGGTGGCCGGAATATCAATTCTTATGGCCATTTGAGGCTTTCCCTTCTTTGTCTTCAACCTCATTGCTGAGTTCACAAAACTTAAACCATTTCTTTCCAATGTTGACATCACTTCATCCATTTCTGAATCCTCTGAATTTCCAACACTTTCTACATATATACACAAATACATGGATCACATGCACTCATTTTTATATATTTTTATTACATTAATCGAGAATAAACATGAACAAAACCTAATTAAGTGAATACAAAAATCACAGAATTCTCTCTATTTGTTGGTTTGGATACCAGAGAAATTGTCTCATATTTTTTAATATGTATAAGGGTTGAACCATCCTTAAGTGGTTCCTGTTATTCAATCTTTTTGTGATAAAAAAAAATCAGAAATCACAAAATTTTTTGTATCTAAAATTTCATTTGATTTTGTATTTGATTTGGTTGTACCTGAGTGAGTTGAAGCTTGGGAAGGAGAGTGGGGGAAAATTCCAGAATTAGAAGGTTTTAGAGAGGGATTTTTTCTGCGTCTGTTAGTGAGAAGTTGCTTAAGCTCCAACAAGATGTTGAGCTGCTTCTTCAACGTTTCTCCTCTTTCAACAAACTCATTCTCTTGCTTCTTGTAGAAATGGTTCACCTTGTTAAGTTCTCCATCAAGCTTTGCAAAAAACCCTTGCACCTCATCTTCTTCTGCAAACAACTGTGCCAGCTCAGTTTCATACACTTCTTCACTCTCTTCTGTTCTTTTTCTCTTCACCTACAACACACACACATTCATATCACACCTAGGGTTTCTTTCATCTCACCATTATTTACAAAAGAACATAAATTACAATTCTTATCTCTATCTTTGATCTGAATCAACATTTTTTTTATTAGTAGTAAAAAAAATTTAATAAATAAAAGCATTAGGAATAGTTCAATCCATATTAAAAAAACTCAATCAATTAAATCATAACCAAAAATATTATATCTTCACTGACTTATAAAAAGTACGGAGGTTAAAGAAAATTTTGTATAAGGATTCAGGTATCCCTAAATTACATTTTATTTATTTATTCGTTTTTTGCTGATAAAAAAAATATCTTCATTAGACTAAATAATATCAAGACACTTATAAACGTTTTTTCCAAACACGAAAAATGACAAATAATTATTTGTATACATCAAAATATAATTAGATATAATTTTTTTATCAACAAATACATTTTTTTTATCAGCAAAATAAATAAATAATATGAACCACTTCAGGAGTGATCCAACCCTTATACATCTTGAACAAAAGTCCACAATAGTTCAAACAAGAAACAACAATCCCTCACAAACAGTTGAAAGAAACACTTACCCAACCTAAAACGATTCACTTGTTTTAATTAAAAATATGCAAGTCAAATGATTAATATACCAATCTGAAAAAGAAAAACAAGCTGAAAAAATTTTGGGAATAATCCAAAACCAAACCTTCAATTGAGTCAAGGAAAAAATTTCAAAATGACCAATCACTCCTCCCTTAAAATATATGCGTATTTCGATGTCTTTAAATTTCACTAACTAAAGCAATCCAAATATTTCAAAACCCATATACACAAATTTATAAAAATCCTATTTTTTTTAATCATATGGTAATCTGTTTTCCTAATGTCATAATTTTTTTTTCAACAAAAAATAAATAAAATAATATAAAACACTTAAGATACTCAAACTCTATTATAAAAAAAATAAACAACAAAAAAATCTTCAACCAAACCTAAAAAATCCAAAACTCTCCTAATTCCATAATGATCCAACCTTATTGATTTTCCCATTGAGAGCACTATTTATCCCAAATTAATATCCGTATATTGATGTAGAATTGTAGCTACCTCTCTCATTTTTAAATAATTTTTGACGAGTTTCCATTGATGAACATGTGCATTGGTGATGGATATGTATGCAACAGTGTTCCCACTATCCATTTTCACCTTGATTTCGTGAGAGAATGAGAAACTCTCCAAAGCAAAAGCAGAAAGAGGTTTCAGAGAAAAAAAAAAGACCACTAAACTTGCTTTTTAGCCCTTAATGCCATTCTCACTTTCTCCACTTCATCATTTTTATTATTATTATTATTATTATTATTATTATTTTATTCACTCCATCAAACTTCTATAGTTTATTTATTTATCATTATAAGGACAATATTTGATACGGAACCGAATTTCAACGTTTTATCTAAAAATATATGTAAACAATGTTAATAAATTTTATTATCACTTCCAATTTAGTCTCCTCCTAAGTATATAATATTTAAAGGGTATGCTATTATATATATAATTAGATGTAAAAATATTTATTTATGAGTTTTTTTTATCAACAAGAAAAAATAAATGATATGAACCACTTAAGGGTAGCCAACCCATATACAAACCATAACACAATAAATCCCTACAATATTTATTTATGAGTAATTAATGTTATACTAATATTCTTTTATTCCAAACCCATGCTGATAAATAAAATAAATTTCAAATATTTATTATTCTGTATTACCTTATATTTTTCTTTCTAGTTTTCTTATTGCACATTACTGAGTTTTGGATCTTAAATAATGGATTTATAGTTCGTTTAGATTATAACATTTATTCAAAGATAAAAATATTAACAAAATCAGAGTCTAATCACTTTTTTTTCAACATATTAGATTATAACTTTAAAATTTCGAAATCATAAAATAATTAATATATAGTAGTTTTAGATAAACAGTTACTCAATGGTCAAAAGCTTAACAACATCAGAGCCTAATCACGTTTTTTCACCATTTTAGAGAATAACTGTAAGGTTTTTGGATCATAAAATAATAGACTTATAGTAGGTTAAAAGTTATTTAACGACCAAAACTAAAATCTTTTCATATTTTTTTTATCAACAGAAAATAATCACTTTATAGAATCACATGTTTTCACCATAAAAGAGAATAACTTTAAACCTACCAAGATGTTTAATGTGATGCAGCACGTTCCAAAATATATATTAGGTTCTGTGCAAACCAATATATAGATCATTGACTATTTTCATGAGTTTTTGTGGTTCATATTCACCACAACCAATTCACAATTTCAAACCTTCTCCTACAAAATTTACCAGCTAGAGCTAGCTTCTGAATTTTGCATGAGGTACTTAACCTTAAATACGTGTTAATGGCTTCCAAGAAATTTCATTGTCTGAAAACCATGTCATTTTTTTCTGCATCACAGACACAACAAGACAAACACACACAAAATCATAAACACACGCAAAGGTTTTAGACACATCCCCGGAACTCATATTTTACCACAACAACAACAAAAGTAAAACAAACAAACCAGAAAGCACACACATGCACAAACTTTATAAACTATACATATACATGTACATAGTGATCTTACTTAATGTTAGAGGTGATGTTTTTTTTTTTATCTTAGAATATGAAGTAGATGTTGTAGCTTTTGTACTGCATAGTCTTCTTTTTCAAGATGTTTAAGCAAGTTTTAGGTTGAAGGGTGTCTTTGTTTTTTTATAAGTATTGAGATATCTTTAAAAACCTCTATTGTTTATTTATTTTTTTGGATACAAAACAAGAAACAGTGTACTTTACCTGAATGATGTCTTGCATGTTGTTGTTGTTTGAATGGGAGAGCTTGTTGATTATGAAGCGAAAGGAATCGAAAATGGAACGACCAAAGGTTTCTTTTGGGGGCTGAGATTGGTTGTTGAAAACCCTTTTGAGTTTGATGATTTTGATGTATTTCTTGAGCTGTCTGTAGTTGACAAAGGCCTCCTTCCATTCTGGTATGAGTTGAGCTTCAAGCTCCTTTGAGAATTTCACCATTTTTGGTTTGGTTTGTGGTGTGGAAGAGAGAAAGAGAAGAGAAGAAGTGTGAGAGATTGAGAATGTGGTGAATGGGGGATTTTATAAGAGACCAGCCATGTGGACAACTTCAAAAAATATGCTTACATTGCTTTTCATATACATGCTTTATAGATTACTGTTTGCCTTAATGAGAAGAATGTCATTAATTAACAAAGAAAAATGGGATTAAAGAAAAGAATATGTTTGGAATATCCTAAACATTTTTGCAACAAAAATAAATAAATAAGAACATGTAATTAAACAAATGGGTGCATAGTTAAAATTTGTTTTCACACAAATTTAAAAATAATAATTTCGATAAGTTAGATGAGAAAACTTTTACAAATTAATTTATATATGCATATACTAATTTTTTATGTTATAGAGAAACTTATTACCCTTTTCTTTTTATTTCTCATATCTATATAGTAAAGAAATTTGTCCAAATATAGTTAAAACAACTTCAACAACAAAATTGATTGTTATGGATTGATATTTATTTTTCTTTATTAGTTTATATACTCTCATACTCAACTTAAATTAAGTGTAAACAAAATAATAAAAGTTAATCTCTTTGTTCATTTTTACTTTGTACGAGAGTTTGACCATTCTTTAAGTGGGCTGATTTATTTTAGTTGTTTTTTGTTGATAAAAAAATTGCAAACAAGATAATAGATGCATAAATGAATTCTTATATGTATAGAAGTTTAGTTATGTGCTCAACTCTACTACTTTATTAATATATATTGTTCTATTTATTAGGTTAATATGTATGTGAAAATTATGTAAGTGTTAAAGGCATATATGACTAACATTTTCTCAAAAGATTATTTCTACAATGTTATGTTGAAATTTCCTTTCTTTCATTTACTACTATTGAGGCTAATTTGATAATAGAGGACATATGTATCCTAATTGTTAAAAAAAAATTAAGAAGAAATTATTCCCATGAGAACACAAAACTTTGTCGAAAAAATTATATTGATAATATAAATAAACAGATACACTTATGAAAATGATTTTCTATACTAATTTGATGTAGTGGTGAAATATTTCTAGTTTGAGATGCAGCTATAGAGTGTTACAAACTATTTGATTAAAACTAATAGAAAAACGATTTGAAAACAAAATAGGAAAATAAATGTAGCAGTCAAAATCAACAACCTTTTCAACACAAATCATTATCCAAAATACAAAATCAAACAAAAAAAAAACACAAAACTCATGAACCAAAACCTCAACAAAACCAGTCTAATTGTTAATATAATTAACTTGACAAATATTGTTGAACTAACTAAAAATGTTGAAGAACTAAAACTTTCTCATCTTGTATATAAACATTTTGTGAAGAAGATCCAAATGTGGAAGTTTTTGTGTAACTTTTTGTGAAGATCCAAGTGCACACTAAAAAGTTTGTAGCTGGAATCCCTCACCATTTTATACTTGCATTCTTTTCCTTAGTAGTGGAGAGTGAAAAAGGGTGTATACTTTTTAATGTGAAGAGGTATCTACTCAGAATATTCCCAATTAAAAAATGAATGAATTGAAGTTAATTGAGGTAGGGAAAAGCTCTTGCATCATAATCTGCAAGATTAGAAGTTGTGGAACTGAATGAAGGACCCCCAATTATTGCTTCTGTTCTGCATATGCTACCTCATCTTCCACAATCCATAATTAACACTTCTCCAACTTGTGATCTCCTCCATATTGTAGGGATTCGTAGGTTTACAAAATGCTTTTGATTTCCTATTTCATTGTTGGCGACTTAGAAACGTACCTAACACTTCAATGCCAACACACACATATAGATTTAAATTACTAATAAAGAAAGAAAAAAGAATTCAGAGTTTACTTATTTTGATTGGTGTTTTATGTGTGAAATCTTTTAAATAGTTTTACTTTCTTTACTTTGGTATGTAATGCTAAATCCATGTTTTAGGAAAGAAGAAATTGTGTGTTTTACAAATTGGTTGTAAGCAATTTGATTATCTATCTAGATTAATGGGATTTATCGCAATAGGAGCATTTGCTCTTTATATCATAATAATATGATTTGGAGGAGTAATTGTGTCGTACAAAGGTTATGTATTTTTTTATTTTTTTTTGTATTTGTTGTGTTTGTCATATATTAAGGTGTTGTTCTTCTTGTAAAAATGATTAAAAAAAAGAAAGATCTTTTACTTTTGGAGGTTAATGTTTGGTGAGTTGATTATGTTTGTATGTATTTTTGGTACTCTTTGTTATTCTTTGTTATTTTGGTAGAGATGGATTAGACTGCAGGAGATCTTGTTGGCTGATATGTAATTGGAAAGGTACTTTGTAAACATCATTTTACCGTATAAGGGTTGAACTACCCCTGAAGTGGTCTCATTTAATTTCATTACTATTTGTTGATAAAGAAAGATATTTGTATATATTTTGGGGTTTTATGTGATGATATACTATGACCGCTGTCTAGGGTGAGTCTCTTAGGTTGTTTTTGGGATAAAGATTTGTAGGCAATTTTTGTTAAGAGTTTGGGATAGATTGGGGAGTGAGCTCCTATATTATTATTCTTATTTTCTGTATAAGGATTTAGTCACTCTTTAAGTTTTTTTTTTTTATCAGCAATCAATAAAATATATACATACTTTAAGTTATTTATATTTATTTATTTTCTTTAAGTTATTTATATTTATTTATTATTTATTGTTGATAATATATATATATTAAGAAAGATAAAAATAAAAATATGGTTGAACTTGGATTAACCTTTTGCTTTGTGAGTTAAAAGGAAGGAACAGAAAAGATAAAAATAGAAAAAGAGAATGAGAGTTAAATATAATTGAAAATTCGTTTCCTACACCCAATATAATCTCAAATCTTTTAAGAGTCAAAGTCGATGATAGTTTATCCATTATAGAAAATTATTAAATAAAAATCAATTTTAGAGACAAAAAATAATTAGTTGCTATATAGATTAAATTAGATAGTATTTTAGACACTAAAAAAATATTGGTATCTAAATTAGTTTATATTATTGATAAATAATTTTTAAATTGATATTTAATTAGGTACCAAGCTTTTAGTTACCAAAGTTTTAGTTACCAAAGAAGCCTAGACCTTAGTGCTTGCTGATTTTCAGTTTTTGGAATGTATTTTTAAAGTTAAGCTATATATAAGGGTCAGACACCCCTGTCCCTTTTAATTCATTAATTCTTGTTGATAAAAAAATTGTTTACCAATAATAATAGAAAATAAGATAGATACCAATAATTTTTTTTGTCTCTAAAATATTATTTAATTTAATCAATATAACAATTAATTATTTTTGTCTCTAAAATTGGTTTTTATTTATTTTATGATTTTTTTAGTGATATATATACACACGGCTTGCTTTTTAACTCTCAGATACACACAAAATCGTGATGAAACTCTGAAATCCAAAACAAACTATACTTCAAATGCTTGATTACTTCTAGTGATGCTATCTTTTAAATTACAATGTTACCAAAGTTGGATTGCATAAATATATGATTCCTTTGAATAATAGATAAGCATCCATCATATATATCTGCCAATTTATTCAAGCTTCTTGAAAAGTGCTTTCAAATTATTGGCTACTTAATGAACAAGAATAACACTTATTTCCTCCCATATTGGCTAGCAAATGCTCAAGCACAACCCACATCTATATATAATATATAATACCAACGAAAAAGATAAATTTATAATAATAATAATAATAATATATCTGTACATATGAATCTGTAAAGTTTGAAATCTGAAGCTAACACAACAGGGATTGGCTTTCATAAAAGAAAAATATATAAATAAACTTTGTCCTCTATACAACAATTATCCTTCCTATTTAGGTCAATAAACTTTTAGTGTTAGTTTTTTATACGTGATTTATCACCACCACTTTATCTTAGCTCTTAGTCATCATTATATTAATTGAGTGTAGATTCAACTTTTAAAAATATCTCAAGCATTTTGAATAATAAATTAGTTAAAATATATTACTTGTGTAAAAAGTTACATTATCATCATTATGAAATATTAATATGAACAAAAATTAATTTTGAAAATAATTATACTTAAAATATCAAGGATTAGATAATAATATAAAATTGTACATAATCATATTTGAACTATTTGATAATGTATGGATCTTAATTGAATAAAACAATTCAATAAAATATTTTATATTAAAATTAATTATAAAATAATATATTTTTATTTAAAAATGTCTATTAATTACTGAATTTCGCTATATCTCACAAACTGTTATTTTCGCTCTTTTATGAACTTATTTCTGACAGTAAAATTTGATGTGTATTCACGTTATATAATACATCATTAGTCATATTGTTCGAGATTAGCATATATAATTAGTGAATAAAATTAGATTGCGTAATTGTAACTGTTTTATCTCTCTTTGTTCAGATTGGTATCTATTGTTTTGAAGAAGATAGTGAGCAGAGGAATTTTTTGGGAGAATGGGAGTTTGAAGAGAGGAAGATTGCATGGATTGTTTGGGATAAGATTTGTTTGTTCTGGGATGCAGGCAGTCTCGACATTATAAATGTTAGGCAGTTCAATATGACTTTGTTGAGAAAATGAATTTGACGTCTGAATTCGAACAAAGGTAGGTTGTAAAGGGAGATTATTGAGTTTAAGTAAGATGGTTAGAGAAATTTAAAAAGTTATAGGGTCAAGAACCGTACAGTCTCTCTGTGGTGGAGAGATTTGTAGGAGAATTGAAAATCAGAGGAGTGAGTTAGATTACTCCTGAAGTAATCCTTATTTATTTATTTTTTTTACTGATAAAAAAATATAATAATTATCTATAAATGATAATAAGTATTGATAACCTAGGAACAAGAATTAAAGTAGCTTTTACATCATGTTATTCAAGTTAACTATACCTAAATCTTATAAATCCAAATTAAGACAAAAAAAAGTGGTCTATTTATAATGTTTGAAGTGGATGGTATGAGTTGTGAGTGAGATTTCCAACACTTGTGTGTGTAAACAATGGTACATTGAAAATTGTTTAACAAATCACTGTCTGGTGACAGAGAAAAGGCACCATTAGTAATGGGGAGGTTTTGTTACCTAAAGCCAAGTGTTGAGATTCCCTTCCACTATAGAATCTACAAACATGACCTACTTGTAAATGCAAATAGAAACTCGATCAATTTAGACCCCAAAGAGGATCTTGCTTGGACTGTTGCATAGTTGTTATGAACAGTGTTTCTGACAAAGAACTTGGTTTTGTTTATGGCACCAAACCCAATGTACACAATAATGCTCATTTTTAGTGTGGAAGATGACGTTGGTTCATGGGGTGCCCATAATTATTATTATTATGTTGCTCCCACTAATACACAACACAATATCCCTTATATAAAATATACATTGCTTTAAAGTTAATGGGATTGCATAGGAATGGCCTTTGGTGAATGCCAAGTTTTGATTAATTGAGTTGAAGAAGACCAAAAATTCCACCCCTCAAAGAAAAAGTTTAGTGGGTGTGAGGACTCTGCAAAATTTAACTCCTTCTATTCTATTAGAAAGTTAATACAAGCTTATACGAAGAAGAAAAATTGTTCGTTTTGTGATTTTTGTTTCTTAGTTAAATTTAAAATTCTTTGATAAGAGCTTTATATTAAGAACATATTTGAGTGTGTCCTAAGGGTCATCTTCATAAGATAATATTAAGAACATTTTGAGTGTTCTTTAAGGCTCTCATCTTCATATATAAGATCAATATTAAGAACATTTGAGTGTGTCTTAAGGTTCACTTTGATAAGATCAATTTTTAATGTCTGTTTTATGGATAACTTGATGAGAATGTTATGATGCTGCAGTGTTGGAAATTATATCTGATTTATTAAGGGTGTTTTGATATCAGTAATTGGTGTAGATAATTTATTTTTTATCGTTCACAAGCTTAAATCTGTTCTTCTAATTGAGTTTTTTTTTTTATCTAGAAACATTAAATCTAAAATCTTAATTAAAAAATTAAATCCAATACTAACTATAATTTTTGTGTCATTTTCTATAATTTAATAAAGTATATGAATAGTGGGGAGGAATATTATAATCTTAATTAATTTTTACATAGATATAATTCATTGTTTTTTTATAAATTGAAAAGTAAACTAGGTGTTATATAAAAGTTGATTAAGATAGTCCAGACGTGTGGTGATGATATAATAAATATGATATACAAGGTTCATGAACCATGCTAATAATTTCCTTTTCCATTAAAAATGTTTTTTGGTAGAAAGGAAAAACATGTTTAATATCTCTTTACTTTACACTTAATCCATTTTATCCCTATTATTTATAAATCAAATGTCTATTTTCTTAATCATATGAAAATCTTTCTTCCTTTATGATTAGATTTTTAAAATGAACATGTTGATTAAGAGAAATAAATGTATTAAACAAACTAACCATCATAGACTATAATTATAATTAAAATTGTAGTCTATTAACTATTATAAGCGACCATTATGAATAAAATCGTCTATCTATAGTAGATCACAGATTACTATTTTAATTATAATCATAATCTATTATAATTTCATGTACTTAAACATAAAAAAATCCAAAAAAAGGCATATATGACAATTTTAATTATAACCGTCGCTTATACCATTCTCTAGCTTTTCTATATTTTAATTTCACGTCTTCTATATTTTAATTTCACTTACAATTTATTACAATTATTGTGAATAATTCAAAACTATAAACACAGTGTTCAGGTTCTAACATCGTCATATAAAGAACTTTAAAAAACATTGTTTAAAAGCACTTTTAGAGTAATAACAAAGTGCATCATCACAGTTTAATATGTAGCAAAATGTATATTAAGTTTTGAAACGCAGTATTATTATAATTGAGTCGGAGTTTTTTTTTTATAATATAATATTTTGTCATTATTTTTACTTATACTTGATGTTAAGAGTACTAATTTCTCCCTGTAAGTTTTTGGTAGAGTCTATGAAGAACAATCTGATGATTTTGACACATAGCTGGTGCTCACATATCTTGATGATAAAGCTTTGGAATTTTGAATGTGCTCTTTTTTTTATTAAAAATATATTTTCAATGTTAGGTTAAGTTGTAAGTTAAAATTGTCACTGTTCAAAAATTAACTCAATTATCACATTATAATGTTAACATCATTTGCAATCAGGCAGGAAAACCATTTTATTTATAAAATATAATCAGGTAGCACAAAGGTAAATTTGGAGAGAAGAGGGATTTAGAATGAGAATAATATTTACAACTTATGCAGGTTATCAGAGGAGTCAACAAATCATCTTTTCTTCAGGTGCAGGGTTGTTTGGAGAGTTTGGAACCTATGTTATCACTGGTTATGATTGAATTCAGTTGATCTTATTGTTCCCGGGTCACATTTTGAACATTTCAAGTTGTTGGATGCATCTAATTCAGTTAATTTTATTATGGGTAATATTTTGATAGATTTGGTCAGCGAGATTTGGAAACACAAAAATAATTGTTTGTTTAAATGAGGAGTGGTTGATCATACCGAAGTATTTTCTATACACAGGTCAAGGTTTGGTCCTGGATCAACTCTAAGATACCATCAGTGAGTGTTTCTCGTTCTCTGAATGGTGTCTAGAACCCTTGGTATGTATGTACTCGATTTAATAATGGTGCAGTATTTTGTCTTTTGTTCAGTTTTAGTATTGGGAAAGGAAGTAGAGGATTAATCTGTGGATTTTAGATAAGAAGGGCAAAAAAGGAATTTTTATTTGTGTTCTCTGTATGAGGGTTGAATCAACCCTTAAGTGGACCGTTTTATCTTAATTGCTTATTGCCGATAAAAAAAAACTAATCAAGTTTATTACCGCTAAATGTATTTTTTTTATCAACAAAAAATAATAAATAAATATAGATCAAACGATGATCAACTCTTATTACAAAAATAAACAGAAAAATTTTACAAAAAAAAAAACAATCTTCCCAAAAATTATGGACTAACCAAAACCTAATAAATGATTTACTAAAAATAGCATACATTAATTACTATTAATACTTAATTTATGTTTTATACTAACACAGCTTAAGGTTAGATTGGCCCAATAATCTTGAGGATGGTACACATGCAGAATCTTAATATCTCATTCACACACTGTATAAATATTACCTAATATTTGTAATATCTTAAAATATCTTGATAAGGAATGTTACTTACTTTCCCTCCTTACACCTTATCACCATTAATGGAAATTCCTAAGTCAATGTTGTAATGAACAATAGGGTTTGGAAATCAAAAAGAGAAGAATCCTTTTGCACAGCTTTTTGGGAAATCTGATTTGTCCTTTTGATCGATCTAAAAAAAGTGCTTTCGGTATGGGAAAAGGATAAGAGGCACTAAGTTCATGAAATAGGTATTTATATTATAAATTTATTTTCGTTTTTAACTTATTTATTTGCTTAATTGGATCTTAATTTGAATCTATTGTGTTTAACCTCTTATCTAATAGGGAAGTGGCAGATGCGGTAGAAGTGTTTGCTTTGACGCAAGTAAAGGTTTGGTCTTAAATTTACGCAAAGTCTAGTTGTGATCATTTTTCGTACTCAAATTGGGTTATGAATCCTTTGGACTGTATAAGGATGATCCGTTAATGTTTTTTTTGGATTCTAGTAGGCAGTTTTAGCTAGGAGAATGGTTATGTTAATTATGTATAAGTGTTGGACCACCCCTGAAATGGTTCCCATTTATTGATTATTTATTGCTGAAAAAAAAATCTAATAGACCAAAAAGGTAGAACAATGCACAAGGATTTTTGTATTACATCTTATCGATGAAGTTATATTGTAGTTCAAGCAGTTTACTACAATATGATATAAATTTGGTTGGTTTGGTGGACGTTAATGATACTAATTTTAAAAAAAAATATCGTAAAATATTTAATTTTTAATAAAAAAAAATATAAATGAAAAAATAGAAGAAAAAAGTTGTAATAGATAATGTAGACGAGTTCGAGTGTTGATGAACAAGATTAATGTTAATAAAGTAGATGAGTGTGAATGAAAAAATTAGAAGAAGATTATTACAGTAAATGAAGATGAATATTCCTTGTCTGATATGATGTTTTAATGTAGCTTACGTAATCGCACGTAATCGTAATGAAGAAAGAGAGGTTTTGATGAACCCTAATTGTAGAGAAAAATAAATATAAAAGAAACTTTTATAGAGAGTAAAATACATGATGTATATATAAGAAAAAGATACCTAGCTGAAACAGAAAAGGAAAGTTGGGCCAAACAAACAAAGCCCAATAGTTTAAAATAGAAAATTAAATATATTAACAAAGATTGTGGATGAAAAAGATGTGTGTAGAGGAAGGAAATATGTGTGGATGAAGAAGATGAGTGTGACGAAGGATATGATTTTGAATTTTGAATGAAGGAAATGAACGTGGATAGAGGAGATAAGTGTGAGGAAATTTGTGAATGTGAATGAAAAAGATAAGTATGAGGAGATTTAATTATATAGAAATTGAGAGATGAGTGAGGAGAATTATTATCCTTTAGATATTAAAAATAATCTATATGATTCCTATTCGTTATCATGAAAGTATACAAATTCATAAATTTATACTATATAAATTAGCATAAACTAAATTATGCTAATTTAAATATATAAAATTAGTGTATGCTAGATCGATGCCAAGCTTATTTATTTTCAATATTTTTTTTAATTAGCTAGGCTTAGTCAGCACTAATATGACATTATTAACATCCAACATTCTAACCTTATTTATTTTTAATATTTTTTTAGTTAGCATATGTTTAGTCAACACTAATATGAGACTATTAACGTCTAACATTCTAACCTTATGGATTTTTAATATTTTTTTTTAGCTAACATAGACTTAACCGACTTTAATGCCACATTCTTAATGTCAAACATTAAATGAAGTCTATCAATGTTGATTAAGCCAACACTAACACAAATATTTATTTTATTAAAAAAATTACAATATTTAATTCTTTTAAAAAAATAATTTTTTGCATCACGTTGAGTCGACTTAGTCAATGCTAATAGTATCACAATTTGGTCAACACTAATATTTGAAAGCTAATTTAATATTTTATTACGTTCAGTACTTTAGGTGGATGTTGTTTGAGTAAAAGAGATTATAATTTATCTAGTTGCAATACTTTTTGGTTTACCTAGTTCCAATACTTTTTGTTTACGAATTGAAACACTCCTAAAGTGTTTTATTTTATTTTTTTACAGATAAAAATTATGTTGTATTTAACCCTCACACAAAGATCCTTTTAGTTTGTTTCTACTTTAATTTAGAATATACATGATAACCCTAGTTACTAGAATCGAAAGGACCATTTGACCTTGTTTTATAGCCTCATCTATGATAAGATGGCTCTATCCTTTCACAAGAGTCATGGAAAGACTCTAATGCATGTCTTGCTTAATTTACTATTTTTAAGATAAGATCGATCATGTGTTTGCTTTAAATCCTTAATAGGTATATACATACAATATATATATATATATATATATATATATATAACTACTAATTTCTTAGTGCTCACTTTCAACAGTGGTGCTATATAGCAGATCACTGTCAATCTGTAAACCAATAACAGGTCCTCTCTATAGGTCACCACATACATAAAATATTGTATAATTAATCAAAACAACATGATGAAATATCCACTAAGCAATTCTTTTCTTCAAATTTCTATTTGCTTCTTCTCTTATATATTCTCTTTTATCATGAACACTTTACAACTTATAATTTAGATTATATACTCTCTATACACCATTTGATTGGTAGCAAATCTAAATGTTGGCAAGCAATACCATAATTTCCGATTGCACAGCAAAGACACCATAGAAGTGGTTTAGATAAAATAACATACTTATCAATTCATAATATATAATATACTTCTTCTTTTCGGATCATAAAATCACAATAGAAAATTGATATTCAATCTCTGTCTGAGTAAGAAAACTCATCCTATCAGTATAATATTACATGTAGATTAGTTTTTGACATAATCTTTTTTATCAACTATTAATAAATTGTGTAGGTCGAGTTCCAGAAATCCCAATACCCAATTTTGATCAACCGACATGTTTAAAATGCATTAAGGATAGTAGATTAATCACGATTTATACGTACGTTAATCTCTTTAATCTTGGTCCAACCGTGTCTCCTTGACACAAGTTAAGGTTTGGTCTTAAATCTCGTCAAAGATACTTTCAATGAGTTTCTAATCATTCTCTTATTGGTTGGTGTCTAAAACCTGTGGTATGTATGTACTCAATTAATAGTTGATAATAGGGTGACAAAGTTGGTCTTTCAACTTTAAGTTGTTTTTTAGCTAGTTATGATAGGATAGGTAGTCGGAATTTTCTTGAGATGTATGTTTCTTTTGCTTTATAAGAGGGTTGAACCACTTCTAATGTGGGTCACATTTATTATAAATTTTCTTGTTGATAAAAAAAACAATAAGAGGGTCCATCTACACCGACCAAGCCTAAGAAGTGGAAGAAGAGTATATAACGAACCAACCAAAGAAAAGTTAATTATTTAGTCAGACAAGAATTCTTTCGGTCCTTTTGAACGAAAACAAATTGAATAAAATGAAATATTTAAAAGATATTATAACTCCTGTAAAAAAAAATACTCTCATAACCCTCAAAATATATTTCAACAGTAGAAATTTACAGATGAACCTGTTAAGTGTCCATAACATAAAATTTGTAAAGCTTGTAGAATGTTGACCTTACAGAAAACTATAAGTATCGTGTCTAATTAGTCTTTGACATAGTGAAATAAGAAAAAGTGGTGGTAGGAGAAAAAGAATATTGAAATCAGGTTTTCTGTAAACTTGCACGCATGCAATATATTAATGCAGATAACGTATATTTGTGTGAAACGTTTCTGCTAAAGTTTGAAGAAAGTTTCTTGGAATTAGACACGAATGCAGAAACATATATACATGAGATGAGATTAGGCTTAATCAGAATGAAGTTTGACCCGTACTATTTCATTTGCATGCGTGAAAATAGAGCCATCATCGATGATTTTTTTCCATCAGTGTCATGCATAAAAGTGATTTTCAGTAAAAATAACAAAAATCACTTAAGGGGTGGTTCAACCCTTATACTTTCATGACTTAATTGTTTTTTTTATCGTATACGTAAAACTAAAATAATCATACAACACAACATTTTTCAGACAACCACTCAACTAACTCTGCCAAAAACCATAAATGCAAACAAGCTAAAGCGAAAAAAGACAAACCAGGAGATCAAAACATCAATTAGAATAAAACTTATAAAATGGTTTGATCACTCTTAAAGTGGATCACATTTATTATATTTTTTAATAAGACTTAGTTGTTTAGTTGTTAAAGTGTCACTGTTTTATTCTTCTCAAATTCTTCCATTCTACCTTAGAGAGTGCTATACGTAAATGACACAATATCACCTACTTCTTAGTGTAATATGAGTATGATCCCTCTTATTTATATACATAATTAAATCAAAATCAAAATCAATCATGTTATGCGACTATAATATTATCATCGAGCATATATGAATGTGAACGTACTATAGTACTACGAAGATGTTTCATTTTAACAAAAAAGTGATTTCATGAAAGTTATATTAAGTATTCCTAAGAGTTTTTTACCACTAAAGTTCTATCCGACTCGATCATATCATCATCACTTTGGATGATTCTTGTAGTTATAAAATAAAATCCAAATCAATTTCTTTTAAGAAAAATAGTGAGCACGGGCAACATATATTATTTCTTTCATCATTTTTCGATCTAAGTACGCTAAATATTCTTTTATCAATAAAGAATAAATTAAATTAAATAGAGACTTTAAGATAGTCGGATTATGAGATCTTTTGTATGTATTAATTTTACTAAAAGACTGGTTATAGAGATCCTGATAAGGTAGATGCTGATTTCTTTTGATGTGACTTACCATTCCTTTCATTTGAAGATTGGTTTGGTAATTTGTTGAGTCTGAAAAGTGTTTGTAGGTCAGGTGTTGAGTAGGTTGACCTTGACCACTTTTTTTTATGAGTTGGGACACCTCTGAATTATCTGTATAAGGACTGAAACTCCCTGAAATGTCTCATTTTATTTTATTTTATTTTATTATTTGTTGATAAAAAAATACGATTAAATTTTCATTTAAATAAAAGAAGAAGGACAAGACGCTTCTTATAAAAAAAAAATACATGTTTAAAGGTCCTCAACGGCAGAATCCAATTTCAAAAAGGTGGTCCATGAATGGTTGATAAAAGTTATGCATCAAGAACCCATGAAGTATGGCTTCTAAACTGAGTATAGAGCAGCAACTGGGATGACATGTTGCAATGTGATCATGTTAATTATTAGTATTAGTATTATTGGTATTATTATTTATTTTATTAATATTATTATTTTATTATTAATATTGTTAATTAGTATTATTACTTATATTATGAATACTGTTATTATTAATATTATTTTTAATTTTAATAATATTATTAATTATTATTAACTTATCTATTATATAGGTATATTTTATTTCATGATTTCTCTGATCACTTATGTTGTGTTTGGATTGATGAGTGAAAATGCGAGGATTTAAGAGAATGAAAGTATGAAGATTTGATAAGAAATGGAAATTTGTATGTTTAGATTGAAATATGTTAGAGTGAATGAGTGAAGAAAGTTTATTAAAACGTGCGTGAATGATGTGATGGTTGAAGATATTTTTAATTATTTTTAATGTTGTAAAATGTAAGATTACAAATTTATCCTTATGTATAAAAAAATTGAAAATGAAATTTTGAGTTATTTTATGTAGATTTTAATTAATTAAAATAAAAAAAATATATAACAATAGAATATAATAAAAAATATATATATTCTTATGTTTATAAGAGTTTTCATGCAGATGCAGAGTTATTATTTTCTTTTGGGTTTAAAAGATTGAAACTAAAAATATGGTGCATAAGATGTCTTTTTGTTTACAGAAGCATAAATATATGTTGTCACTAAAGGCATCATCATTGAGAAGGTTCTCTGGATTCAAAGTGGAATCAATCAAGTTGCTGAATGCATAATTTATTGAAGGGATCTCATTTGAGTGGGGAACTTTGAAATTCATTTTAATGTTTTCCTCACTAATAACCAAATCTCATGCTTATTCTATCTTTTAGTGGAATTTGTATCACATAAAAAAAATAGTGATAGAGACATTACCATTTGGCCAAACCAAAATGGCCAAAAAATGCCATAATAAGTAATAAAATAAAATAAAAGGAGGATGCTAAAAAATAGTAAGAAAATGTACCATAGATCTTTGGACCATTCTTATTTGTTGAATTATTAAAATCTAACCTTTTCTGAACCTAACTCCAACTTCTGCTAAATACATACCTAACCATGAAAAATAAATATTTTAATATATATATATATATATTATTTATTTATTTTATTATTAAGGATTGATTTGGTGGTTAGTAGAACTTTAAAATTATATTTTTTTTTATCAGCAAAGAATAAATAAAATAAAATGAGACACTTCAGGGATGTTTCAACCCTTATACAAAACCCCAAAAATAAGTTTTCTAGTACCCTACCAACTAGGGATCCGACAAACATTGCACTACAGATCAAAGATAAAATTTCATACAAGATATAGAAACCCAACAAATACAGTTACCTCACTCCACCCAAGAGGTTGCACCCTCAATCAAGGACATATATAGATCATGTGTTAAGCAGGTTGGTCATAATTATTTTTGTATAAGAATTGAAACACGGTTAAAGTACCCGTATAAAGGTTGAGACACCTGAAATATTTATATATATATGTGGTTGAGAGATAAAACACCTCAAGTGGAAAGTTCGTCCAATAATTTGATGTGAGATTGGCTTAAGTCATGAAAACTATGAATATTCTTATAATTTGGTTGACAAATTGATGGAAAGCATGTGATACACTAATTACCACTATGTCAACAATTTATGCCACTGTTTTTGCTTTTTGTGTTATATGCTTAGGATTTCAATCCTTCGAGCTATAATGGCCTTTTTTAGGCACAAACAATTTGTCTACTTTTATAAATGGGTTAGAAAATTTACTAAATATTCAATTTATTTAATTTATATATATTTTTTTTTAAAAACACTAATTAGTACTAAAAGATTCCCAGTGAGAACATTCAAAATTATGACATCAAAGAGGTGGACAAATAATACATTACAAGAAAATCATCAAATAGAAATCAATTTTTAGAGACCAAAATAATTAGTTGTAATAGTAACTAAATTAGAGACCATTTTAGAAACTAAAATAAATTTTGGTTTCTAAATTATTTTCTATTATTGTTAAATAGTTTCTAAATTGGTATCTAATTAGTAACCAAAGTTTTAACAACCAATTATTTAGTTTCTAAATTTGGTAGCAAAAACCTTTGTTGCTAATTAAATATCAATTTAGAAACTATTTAACAATAATAGAAACTAATTTAGAAACCATTTTTTTTTAGTTTTTAAAATGATTTCTAATTTAGTTACTATTGCAACTAATTATTTTGGTTTCTTAAAATTAGTTTATATTTCATGATTTTCTTGTAATGATATGATTGAAAGATAATTTTATTGTTTTTGTTATAAAGGTTTCATGTTAGGCATTATGCAACTTGACATTTTAGCTAGATTGACACTCCAAGTAATAACAATCATCTGTCATCACATGAAAAAAGTATTATTAAAATAAAAGAAAAAATATGGAAGATTAAATCAAAATCCATATGTTAACAAAAATAATACACAGATAATTTATGTCTATTCATAAAAAATTCTAAGAATATACTAGATAGAAATTGAAATGAGTGTCTCTGATCTTATTGTTTAAACATGCAAGATATTATATATTAGCTTTATGCATAAAATAATTATATATTAAAAGGTATTAATATTTTGAATAAGTATCATATTTTGAAAGATTGATATTCTTACAATTTTTTCATAAGATATCCAAGTTAAAAAAATACTAATGTAAAAATATTATTTAATAGCATTGTACAACAATAATTATAAGGAAAGTATAATCATTGGTAACATGTTTTAATTAATGTTAAATAAGTAATGATGATTATATTTTAATTATTATTATGTATATTATAACAATTTTTTAAATTATTACAATGTAATCTTTATATTACACAAAATATAATAGTAGGAAACACTTCGTCTTCATGTTTATTCTTATTTTTACTCTTTTCTCTTTATTATTATTCGGTCGTCATCCATCTTTGTATCTACCACCACGAAAAATTATCATCGTGAACGTCAATTGTTCTTATGTATCATCCATTATCTTTACTATTGTTGCCAACATGACTCGATTTGACTTATATTGTTGTCATCAATGCTTTTATTTTTGCATTGATAACTTTTAAGTTTAATTTGCTTAGTGAAAGAATATTATATGTTAAAACATATTTTATATAATTTTAAAATATATTTTCTGTTCTTACAAAAGATTGAAAAAGTATTGGTGCTTCTTTTGTCTTGTTGTGTTCCCACCAATCCTAGTTAGTAAGGGTGCAAGATCTTTAGTCTTCGGTTGAGAGGGTATAGTATTTGCAAAAGGTACTTCAATGTCTAAGTTAGAGCTCGATATGAGGTAGGTAAGAATAATAAACATGATTTACGTACATTTGTCTTAATTAATGTGTACATTTATAGGGTCATAGACCTTTGATACTGAGCTTAGATTAGGGCACATAATTGGATTAATCTTGAAGTTAATGTAGCATTTTGTATCATGATTATATTAATCATATTATATTTAAAAAATATTTATTGGATTTATAACGACACTAGAAAAATATTCCATTAATGATGTGCACAAAAGACTTATCCATCCCGTATTTATTTTATAAATTTTTTATAGTTTTTTTCCTATAATATGACATTATATTACAACACCCTCAATTTGTCACCTAGAACATATTTTGTTCAGTACACTATTAGTTAATTAAGGTTATATAATATAATGGATAATTTTGAATTTTAAATGAAAATAAAAATAAAAATAAAGGAATTAAAATAAAAATGAACTAATTTATAACAATTAAATGTGTATATAGTCTAGTCAATTATATAATTGTTTTTTTTATATTAAGTTACTAAAAGTTTAACAAATGATAAAAGATACAATAATATAACTCTTCATATATTATATATGTATCTATCTATACGAGGAGAGTTTAAATTACTCTTATATAAGTTTCATTCAATATATTTCTCTCAATTATTGTATATAATTATAGTTTTGTCAATTCAATTATTAATTATAGTTTTATATATCATTATTCACATTACATTTTATTAAAATTAAATTATAATAACAAATTGATGAAATTATTTATATTTTAATATACTTTTGAACATGTATATTACATCAATTTTGATCTATATAAGAAGTACGAAATAACATTACTTTAAATTAATATAAAACTTCATAAATATAGTTTTATGATAAAAACTTGTAATCAAGATGAATTTTAAAAAAATACTATATAAAATTTAAAATTTCTTTATACACTCAGTATATTTAAACTCAGGATATTTAAAATTCAAACACTTTATTAAATGACGTATCTGTGTTAAATATTAAATTTTTAATACAATTTAAAAAAAAGAATTTATTAATTTTTTTAAGCTAAAATTTATCATATTAATCTTTAATATAATTATAAAAATAAAAAATAAATTCTTTTAAATCAACATGAAAAATATATTTCTACCTAACATACTCATATTTTTTGTGTTTTATATTTTAAAAATTATACAAATATTTTAAAAATTATACATATTTTTGTGTTAGGTGTTATTATTGTATATATTACATATATTAGTATATATATATATATATATATATTTATTTATTTATTTTTGTTTTACTTTCCAAAATAAAAGGAGAACATGAGACGAAGAAATACTATCGCGTAGATTTCAGATAACCCACTGCTCTTACATTTCGTTTTCACTCTCTTCGCCGCCGCTATTCTCGTCGCAGGCCACCGCATCTTCACTCTCCTCTATCGAGGTCCTCTTTCTTCTTCCTCTATTTGCGCAATAGCATTTTGCGAAATTTCAATATTAGGTTTTGGTTATACCTATATACGTTGCTGGTGAAGTTTAGCACCTTTGATTTAGGTTAGGTACCGCGTGTTTTAGAGGGAAGCACAAACTCTAGTTTAGGGGATTTAGGAGGAATGCAATTGCAATTTAGCATATTAAGATCTTAAATTAGGTTATTGAAAGAAAAAACGAGAATGCTTTTGTAAGTTTAACTTCAATTTCCAAGTGGGAAAATAAATTCTAGCGTATTAAAAAAAAGCTAGGCTATCCTGAGGGTAATCGGAAGCGTGCAAAGAGACTGTTTATGAATTTTAGCATAAGGCGTAAATTTATCGCCGTGCTAGGACTTGCCCCTTTTATGAGTATGTATGATAATTATTTTCAAGGTGTTGAAGAGGAGGAACTTGAGGTAGCTGAGAATGTGAGAGATTGATCTTAAAAGCTTAAATGAAAGAGAAAGTAGTACTGATGCAATGTCAATCAAACACACATTTGTCTTGATTTTGTTAATTGTTACCGTTCGAAAGAAATGTATTAATTTTGATTTGTTAGAATGCTAAGCTATTTTGTTGAGTCCAATGATGTACATTTCATGCATCGGAACTTTTTAAATAGGATAAGATAAGACTTTTGTGGTTGTTTATTATAATGAGAATAAAATTTTTGAAGGGAAAGAAAGAGGGTGGATGACTATTTTTTTAAAATTAATAGTTATGCAATATTTATAAAAATAAACATAATTTTGGGACATACACTTTATGCTAATCTATTATTTTATTTCTTTCATTTAAAAAGTTATTAAACCAGTGAATATTTATTAAAATAAATAATATCCCCTCCAAAACACATTGTAATTACACGGAAATTGTAAAGGAAACCTGGATATTTTAGCTTGTTGGGCTGTGTGGGTGTTTTGTCGGTCAACCTTTGGTCTTTATCTTTTTACCTTGATTTTGGACATTCTTTACCTACCCAGGAAGCAATCATGCTTTTTACGTATGATATTTTTTCTTGTGGAAGGGTTGAAATAGAGGGAATAAATGTTAAACTAGGTGTATGGAGTGAATCCCTGCAAGAGAATGACATTACTTCTGTTTGTGTAGAAATAAAATAGAGTATATGAAATTCAAGTTCAACCAGAAATGTATATGTACTAGCAGTTGTTTGGAGGTGAAAATTGGTGATCATCCACTCGTCACACAATTTAGGTATCTTGGATCTTCCATATGAAGTGGAGATATAAGGGTTATATAAATAATAGGTTTCAAGCTGGGTGGATGAAAAGAAGGAATGATTTAGGTGTCATTTCTGAAAGATGTCTCTTAAGCTAAAAGAATTTGCATTGCAATACTAACTACAGTGTATGGAGGATATCTTAATGGTTAGAGATAGAGGAACATCAAGACAATTCTTAGTGGATTTAAAATGATATCATCTTGTGTGAGGAACAGCTTTGGTCTATGTTGTTGTATCTTCTTTGTGCTTATGTGGTAGCACTCAAAATTAACTAAGACACATATGGCTTTTTTAAACATAAGAATCTTTGTGATTTTGTTTATTGGTCTCTTTCTTCTTTTATTCTATTCATTTTTTACTTTTTACTGATTGACTTGGGTTTCTTTACTTCTAAAATAAGCCCCAAGTTAGCCTTTTTATTTCCGGGCAATGCAAACTTTGAGTATCATTCTCACTTAAATTTCTATCCTGTCCTCAAACCCTAAACACTTCAAATTCTCCTCCAGTCCAAAAACGACTCTGTTTTTATTCCTGTTTTTACAGGTAACAGTACTTGATTTGTGATTTCTGCTCTCTTTCTCCTTTAATCTTTTCGTCCTTTCCCCTTTCTCATTTCTTTAACCCAACTTCTTCAAAATTTGAATAATTTTTTTTTTTCATTTTTATATTTCTCATTCTCGCTTATACAAAAAGAATTTTTCTTCTATGTGGTTTCTGCTATGTGCTCATGTTGCTATCTGCCATATGATACAGTGGATTTAAGCTTTTTTGCAGTTCTGTAATGCGCTACGGACATTCAATTTGGGCACACATCCCAATCACATTCAATGGTTCAAAATTAATTTTATTGAAAACAATTCTATTAAACTTTAAATCTAACAGGCTTTTATGCTATTACACAATTAAGTTTTATCCGGCCCAGGACCTTCAAAAGTTTGCACTCAGGTGCAAAGCCCTTTTTTTTATATGGTTTTATTATCAATTTAAGGAACATATATATATAGACTATACTGACTTGGCTCCTCTAAAATTAGTAAGGGTAAAGTGAGGAGTTTCAGTCGATGATGAAAAAATCAATGGTTGCTATGACAAGACATGTTTGGTTTATATGTAATGCATGTATGTGTAACATCGTTTTTCTTGTCAACAACTGAGATTACCCATTTTGCTCTCAAATGTGACTTGCTCTCTCTAATATATTCATTTTGCAGTCAATAATTCCTTCATAATATTATTGGACGAAATTGATGAATATCTTAGTGCTTGAAATGGACTTTGTGTTTTTCATCTAGTTGAATGAATTATTACATATAGTTACATGTTTGTAATCTCATTGTCTTTCCTTTTTGGCTTCTTCAGGAACAATATAATCTATCTTTTGATAGTTTTAATTCCAAGTTTTCACTACTCTCCTTCACCGATGCTCTCCTTAATAATCTCCTGGTGAGATTAATTTCTTTTGTAATAATTGGTTTGCATCATACAATATGAGCAAATCTAATCTTTCAAAGGATAAGCATGGAAAAAGTGATTGGCTTTCTGGGGATAAGTGTGATGAAGGAAGTGCAGCCCGTACAAGGCCATTTAGTTTTGAAGAGATCATGCTTAGAAGAAGAAAAAAAGAACTGGTTGAAAATGTTAAAGACCCTGCACTTGGATGTTCTTTGGAGAAAATTGATGATCATTTTGAGTCTGCCAGGATCTATAAACATGACAAAAGCTCAGCCTTTGGCAGTGAGAAACATGCTTCTGAGGAATATGTGAAAGTAAGTTCTAGAAAGAAGGTTCAAAGCACCTATGTAAAGGAAGATGATTTAATTGAAGGGAAAGGTAGGGTTAACGATAATTTGGAAACTAAATCAAGCTCTGGATTAAATAATAAAGGCAGGATAACCAAAGAAAAGACTGAGAAAGAGATGGTTGGCCATAGAAAAAATGAGCAAATTCATTACAGTTCTGAGTATAAAGCTGGAAATAAGCATTCAAGAGGTAGGGATAGTTATGTGGAAGCAAGTAGACCAAAATCTGAAAGGAAAATAAAGAAAAAACACCGTGTTGCAGAGAATGAGAATCCTGATGAGTATGTTACCAAAAAGAGGCATGACAATGATAGAGATAATAGCTGGAGATTGAAAAGGCGGTTAAGCAATAACTCTGAAGAAGTGCCTGAAAAGAAGCATTATAGAGAATCAGATAAGGATAAGCATGCAGGTGGTAGGGAAAAATATGCTAGGGAAACCAAGAGAAAATACCAAAATGGAGATGATGAAACTCAAGACAGGAGTACACCGAGGAAACAAGATGCTCTGAAACATCATAACGTGCACAGTTATGAGAGGAAGGAGAGGCGGCCTAAGCTCAAGTCACATTATGAAGAATTAACAACAAAGAGGAGACGTTCAAGAAGTCGAGAACATGAGGATAGAAGGTCCCCTTCTTTTCCTCGAAGGGAGCAAAAACGTACTTATCAAGAAGGAGAGCGTAAAGAGTCATCTATGCATTCCTTGAAAGATAGTTCTAGAAAAAGGCACCCTGATACAGATAAAAGTAGAGTATCAACCAATGGTTCAAGTAGTCACCATCATCGCCATGGTGGTTCTACAAGTGGACTTGGTGGCTATTCTCCGAGGAAGAGGAAAAGTGAAGCTGCTGTTAAGACTCCTTCCCCATCTAAGCACTCTCTTGAGAAGAAACGGGCTGGATGGGATCTTCCCCCTGTAGGGACAAATAATCCTTCTCCTGTTGTTGTTTCTTCTAGTTTTCTATTATCAAATTGTGCTGTGTTGTCCAACATGCATGGAGTGGTGTCAACGAGTTCTCTTGATCTAGCCCTTGTGAAGCGTCGACCAATGTCTTTTCTAAATGAAGTATCAACAGGGAAGAATTCCAACATTGATTCTGTCCAATTGACACAAGCTACCCGGCCTATTAGAAGGCTTTATCTTGAGAATCTCCCTGCTTCTGCCTCTGAGAAAGCTGTGATGGATTGCTTCAATAACCTCATACTCTCTGGTCGGGTAAATCATATCCAGCAAGCTCAACCATGCATCAGCTGCGTTGTGAGTCTGTAGTGCAAAATATGAAAATTTAGTTTTCCCTTTTCTTATGAAGAAATAGGTTTGAATTTGTTCTTGTATATCTTTTGTGCAGTTGCATAAAGATAAGGGCCAAGCTCTTGTAGAATTCCTTACTGCTGAGGATGCATCATCTGCTCTTTCTTTTGATGGCAGTACACTATTTGGCTCCATTGTGAAAATTAGACGCCCCAAAGACTATGTTGAAGTTGCAGTAAGATTGAAAACCTTGTCTATTCATTCATTCTTTCATTTGTATAATATAACTAAAGTGTTTGGCATTTTTCTCTTGGATTGAATTTTTTTATTATGCTTCATTTTAGATTGTAGATATTACATTTCAATGTTTACTCTACCAAAATGTTGTTAATTTACTCAAAAAATTATGCAACCATTTATAGGTAACTATTGGATGAAACTGTGGAATTTGTCTTACCACCACTTACTTTGCTTACCTGTACCTGCATTTAATATATTTTTTTCCTTTGATTTTGGTTTGCTTATTGATGCTGTGATGATAGTGATGTTTCAATTTGAAAAGATTCAATTTATTATGCTTGTGCATTCTTCCATACTTTTGTTTACATCTCTAGGTTTCTTGAATTTTATGACATGACCAATTTACGATGCTTTTGATTAAAATGGACAATTTATCCTTTAATGAATGAACTTGTGGAATTTTATTAAGAAGCTATTGCCAATAGAAGGGAAATGAAATATATGCAGCCCTAACTCTATGCCTTATTTCAAATTAATGTTACATTAATTTGACTTGCTTTTGTAGACAACTGGTTATGCTTGGTAATTTGTCTGTAGGATGTGGATGATGGAAAATTAAAATAAAGGTGTTGGGGTTCCTATTATATGTGCATTTATGAAAGAAATATAAGTTTTTAATTGAGTTTTCTGTAATGTTATGGTAGTTAATTTTGTAAATTTCCAGTAGTTACCAAATTGCATTTTTCACTCAATGAATCTTCAAAGGACCCATATTTGCAGCGTGGATTTCTTGCAAAGGCTCTACCTTTCTATTTCAAACCGTGAAGAATCCACTGTAGAAATTGATATTGATAGGACCTGATTTTTTAATGAGAAACAATGGAGTGTAGCCCCTTACAATAGGGAAAACTGACTTAGTTAGACTAAAGAAAGAAAATATAGAAGCAATACTGATTTTTGAGGGTTTCCGTACCTCCCTACCTAAACTATTACAAAATTTCTTGCCTAACTGCTTCCTGTGTTTGCTCTCATTTATTTCAACCTTCCAAGCCAAATTCTCTCTTCTCTCCTCATTTGTCACTGCTAGATAGACATCATGTTATGCTACCATTGAATATTCACTATTCTGTCTTCCTTTCTCCATATGAGCTGATTCTCTACTTCCCATCCCTTACAAACTGTTTTATATGCCTTAGTGCTGAAGGGTCTATTTGATATTGCTGGTCTTAATCAATGAATCATTGGATTGTGTGTTGTGATACTGACAGAGAACTATGCAGGCTTTAGAATTTGATAGTCAGTTTTCATCATTGGTTACCAAAAGTAGTTTAAAGGACCCAGATCAGTTTGGTTTTCTTAGAAAAGGATTACTTTTGTGATTTGTGATCATGTAAAATTTTCTTGTTTAAAAAAGTTTAGATGTAGCTCCTTTATGAAGATTATGTGCTACGTGTAATATGTAATTGATCTTTTCCACTTTCAACTTAAAATCAATTCCTAGGTAACATCATTTGTATTCCCAGTACTGACCTTCCCATCATAAGTAAATGTAGGGATGATTCAAGTTATTGTGCATCTGCTAAGGCTGTATCCGCTCATTTAATATGCACATAGTTACTGAACTTTTTAATGTTTTGTAATTGCAACGCTGTTAGACTAGACAGACACTCCTGTTTTTATATTCCTGTTTCTATCCACAGAGCAACAGATACCTGGGCTGGGCATGTATAAAATTTCATTGCATCTTATTGTTTATGTGCTCTAAATTTAAGTCGACTGTTTTGTATGAGTATCTTAAAGTAATGAGTTGATCATTTTAGTGTATGTTGTCCCCAGATTCTGTGATGAAAATGCAACTAATTTTAGTTATTAAGTTATTTCTATTTTATTTAGGTTAAAATGTGGACCCAAATAGTTTTTCCTTTCAGCTGTGTGGTTTTGTTTGTCTTGGATATGAAGATCTTTTAAGATACTTTGAAACATGAGAGTTTTACGTTTTAGTTTATATATCCTGCAAAATATGTCAAATTGACTTGCCTTTCTAAAGATGAGTTCTGTTACATTCTTTCTCTGAGCTAAGTCATTCTTCCATATATTCCATCTCAAGCTATATTATTTTTGGAGGTAATGTTTTTTTGTTATAGCTATTCTGTAGTAGAAAAAATAGTCCATGGGGAGAATTAATTGTGACTGAAGAAACTTAGAAATAAACTAGTAAATCTACCCAATCTATCTCTATGCTAGAAAGATTAATTTCCTTGGAATAGCTCTGTTCTGAACACAGATTTCTAATCCAATTCCAAGGCAAGTTTTGAGGAAAAACATTCTCAGTAATTTGAGAATTCTACTCCAACTAAATGCTCCAAATGACTGCATAAACAGCACCCTGGCAGAAAATCTTGACCACCCAAGTTTGCTAATTTTTATAGCAGACCATAAAAATGTGCTCAAAAGTTTAAGGACACATCCAGGGCTTTCCAGGAATTCAAAGAATATTATTCTGATTAGAGGTGGTTGCTTTGCAATGCAAAAAAAGACTGTTTAATATTTCTGAGCTGGTTGCTGCAGAGATGTTTACTGTTACTTAATTTTTTTTTGAATTTACAACCATTTATTAGTGTTAATCATGTTAAGTGCAAATGTCAAATACATAATTACAGACAATTGAAGCTATTGTAACTGGCCTATGTATACTTAAGTTTGGAATATTGTATCTTTAAATATTTGTTTAGTTCTGGAGTTATTTTTAAAACAAACCTTTCTTTCATGCTTATGTTTTATCCAAAATAAAGATTTCATTACATGTGGTCAATGGTGGCGGCACCGTAAATTAGTTTGTGATAATTTGTGGTCGGAAGAAAAATAACGACCCTAATTGGAAACTAGTGTGTTGTTGAAGTATTATTTGTCATTATGCAGTTTAGTTGACAGGATAACTGTGATCCTTGTGCATATTTAACCCGCTGGATTCTTTACCACTTATGTACAAATAAACGTGAAGGTGGGCAATATTGTACTGGTTGCAAATAAATTTTCTTGTGTGTTAACTTATGTATGAAGAATATAACAAGAGTACTGGATCCTAATTTTGTCTCATATATAAAAAAGTTCTAAAAATTATAATCGTAGGAAAAAAACTTCTAGTTTAATTTTGTTATCACTGAAGAATCTTGTGTTAGTAAGTCCTAACTTTTAGAGGCTATCTTGTCCTCAATCTTGAAGGCTTAAATCTCAACTTTGCCTGAGACACAATTCCAGTCCTCTGGTTAGTGCTGGGAGGGTGTACTTTATTAATCTGGAATTTTGTTTCATGACATTTTTAGTGATAGGTTTCTTGGACATTTGGACAATAAATTCATATTGTTCATAACCAAATGCTAGAAACTGCTTCTGTAGCTTCAAGAGCTTTATAATTCACATGGAGTGATCTGCTTGTTCCATTTTATGAGATATCTTCTGACCCTAGTATTGGAATCTTTTAAATAGGATGTTTATATGGGGTATTTCATAATACACATTCTGGATGGTGATGAAGCTGACTCCTAATTAAGAAGACTTCCAGGTGTATTGGCAAGTTTGATGCGTTACCAGGATTTAGCTGGCCAATGTTTCAGGGTTATTGTTCTAGGCTGCTCTGACAATGCTATTTATGATCTCATGCTTTGTTTGTTCTATCGTGTTCAGCATGTAAGTGCTATGGGTTACAAGTTATTTCTGAGTTTCTTATGTCACTCTCGGTTCCAGTGCCTGCTTTGTTCTTGTCCTTGGGATCCTGATTTATCTTCATATTCAATATCCCAAGGCTTGAAAAATTGGGTTATGTTGCTTTCTGAAAACATCATCCTTGATTGATTTAGATGAGGTGCATTTACCTTAAAAAGCTCAAGGTTTATTAACCATTCTTTACTCAGTATCTTTTCCCCTTTCACATAATATTTTATGTGCATTGGTTTTATCACCTGACACAGCACAGACATCCCTTAAAGAAGAACCTTTATTAATCTGGCGTGTCTACATATTAATCTAAATGGTTCTTTTCTCACTGTAGTCAATTTTAATACATTAATGTTATGTATCTATTACTTAAGCTTAAAGGAATGAAGAATGTAGTTTTAAGCAGTCCTCTGGTATTCCATCCTTACATGGCATCCTTTGGGAGGTTGAATATACTTGTGTAACTTTATTGCTGATAGTAATTTTATTCATTTTGTTATGATCCCAAAGATCATTTGATTTTATGGCAAATCAAGTATGTTGTTTTGCAGGGTGTTTCCCCATGCCACATAAATGCATGACAAAAATGATAATGTTTTGGTTCTGGTAGATTGAGCCCTCAATTTTGTCTTAATTTCTTTTATAGATGACCCTTTGATACTGTGAAGGTGGTCTTTGCTTCTGAACTGCATTGAAAGGATGAAATATTCATTTGCTTGGAATATGTTTTTTTCTTCTTGCTATGCTTTTTGATGTGACTTTGCATGGTATTAATGATCTGAAATGTGGAAATACCGATTAATTGATATGTCTTAAGGCAGTATTTGTAAGGAAAAAACATATTGATTTTTATTAGCTTTTTTCCCTCAATCACCTGGAAAAAACAAAAGAAATATCTTGTTATTTGACAATTTTTTATCTATGGGGATTCTAACCACTGAAAGAAGAATCATTTTATGTGTTGCATTGGATATTTATTGTATGTATATATGGAACTGCTTCTCTAACGAATAATATAAATTAAAATGTACAATGTTTTGCTTGCTTAGGTTTCCAGTACTAGTTTATTTGGCTCATTTTCTGATCTGAGAAGTTCTTGGCAGTATCTTGTATGGGTGGATGATCTTTTATGTTTTTATATTTTTGGTTAAGTTACTTATGTTGCTTGCATTCTTTATCTTAAAAGTACAGTTAATGTCAACTGATCTTAATTTTGTTTTACTCTATCACTCAAGATATTATTACAAGCTAATGCATTTTTGTAAGCTTTACAATTCTAAGGTATATTGTGGTTATCATCCATGTAGCAGGTTTTCAGACAATTGCTATTTTCATGCAGACTGGTGAACCAGAGAGATCAATGGATGCTACTGTCACAATAATAAGTGATGTTGTAATTGATTCACCTCACAAGGTATGCATGTAAAACAATAATTTTTACTTTCATGTCTAAATGTCGATCTGGATGCTTAGCACCCTATAAAATCCATCTTGCTTAATCTGACTGTTTTGGTATAAATTAATTTGTTCTTGCATTTTAGTGATAATGAGCTTATTTATCTTTCTTTTCCTTTTTGGTCTAACCTTTTTTGATGTAACTAGTACCGTTATCAAAATTGTAAGTGTCATGTGAACAAAATAACTTGGTACTTTTTCTTGATGGACTTTGTTTTTTTATTTCAAGGATCTTCTTAGCCTGTTATGTTGTCTGTTCAGTTCTTGTAAGGGCTTGCATTGTCTCATCCATGTTTTTAATTTTTTGACTCTGGTACTATGTGATTCAACTATCTTTGCTAATTATTCATTTATTATATCATGTGTGCTTTCCTTTTTTTTCTAGTTTATAGCTCAATTAATTGTTTGTCTAATGATTGCATCTTTTATGTTGTGGCAGATCTTCATTGGTGGAATTTCAAATCTTCTTTCTTCTGAGAAGGTAATAATTAAGAAATGAAATAAAAATCCCTCTTTCAAATTTAACTTTGCGACCTGAGCTTTTTGCTCCATCTAATAACTAAATGTTCTTACTTTGGCTTTCATATGATGACTAAGGCCTATTTATTTCTTATATTTTCTTTTCAGCTTATGGAGATTGCTAGTGCGTTTGGATCTTTGAAGGCCTACCACTTTGAAACCAATGCCAGCGATGCATCATGTGCTTTTCTGGAGGTATTTCTGCGTTTCTCCCTTATTGATCTTTTAATAGTTTTCTTATCTTGTGTAACAATAGAAGTATTATAATTTACACTTACCTACCTGATAATGAGCTAAGCCCAGGTGGCTCAAGGGTCCATTTATAAATACTTATCTGTTAGAAATTAGAATGATGAATTTGTAATAGGCATTTGGGTTTTTCATTTGTAATATTTTCTAAAATTCTCTATCTGGTGTGTACTTTCGTCAATGTATTTACAATCTCAACCCAAGTGCAAAGAGAAGAAGAAATTCTTGTTTCTCTGCAAGAGTGGGATGTTGACATGGAGAAGAAACTTCAACCATTGAGACAGCCATATTTCTCTCTGCCTTTTGAAGCTTCTTTTGTTTCCCTTAAGTGTCACTAATATATCATTTAAAGATCATTCAGACATTCCTTTTCTGAGCCTATTGAACGGTTTTGAAAACCTCAAATCAATAAGTGCATCTTTCCTAGTAATTCAGACAAATTAAGTCATCAAATTAATCTAATTAAACTGCTCGCTTTGGGTTGGTTTATTATAGGTGCACACAGTTTTATACATACAGCTTCTTTCCCTCATCCTGAAAAGAGTACTTACTGAGCCATCTGTTTAGGGCTTTTGGCAGTATAAAAACCCATTATGTGGTTCTAGGGTTTTTACTTCATCAAAGAGGGGTGTGTTATATTGGAAAATGTGCTTAGTTATAACCTTTACTCAGAAAATCAAGTTTGAAGAGTTCAATAATATCTTGGCACCTATTTATTTAAAGTGCATCCTTAGTTTAGAAGAGTCAAATTTAAGTGAAAAATTAAACAACTTGATGGGTTGGTTTTTTTATTTAGTTTTTATGATTTTGGGCATATATGGCTCTTTCTTGTCTGAGTTCTTGCGAAAGGTGTTGTTTTTTTTTCTTCTTTTCCGTATCTTTTTCAATTCTAAGATGAAACAAAATCTGAAGGCTAATGTGTACTGTGTTCTCTTTCCTTTTGTATTTGTTCTATTGAACACTGATTTGAGCAAACTGTGTTCAGTATTCGGATCACTCTGTTTCCATCAAAGCTTGTGCTGGTATGAATGGTTTGAAGCTGGGAGGGGAAGTACTTACAGTTGTTCAGGCAATGCCTGATGCACCATCACCTTCGGTAACTTCATCATCTACTGATCCTTATAGTCTTACTCTAATTCTTGGGTACGATTCCTTGGTTTCTTTGAAGTATATCCATAATTTCTTACGTAATACTTCAGGAAAATGCTGGTGAATCGTCTTATGGGATTCCAGAACATGCAAAACCACTGCTTAGAAAGCCTACACAAGTACTAGAGATTAAAAATGTGGTACGAAATCTTTTACTTAGCTTTTATGAGGTTATTATATTTTTCGTTCAATTTCAGTGTGTTTTTTCCCTTCCTTTTTTTTCAAGTGTATCTCTTAGCTGTAAAAGATAAAGTAATTGTCGTCAGAAGGGATTATTTTGAATGATGTGAATTTAATTTTTAAAGCGCTTGTAGTGGTAAAATTTAAACTGCACTATGTAATGTTTTTGTTTAGCCGTCTATCAGAAGGACTGTTATTGGGCGGGGGGGAGGTTAAGGATTTATACTAGGGAACAGTTGTTACTGTTGACCAAACTTACAGAATTGACGATTAGTCAGTTGAGAGAATGATAATTGAATACGGGGGAAATAAATAGCAGAAGAGGGGTTAAGGGCCCATTTCGGAATTGTCTTAGAAGATTGGGTAGGAGACAGAAGGCTCTTGGATTTCCCAGATTCAATGCAAACACTGTATAATAAAGCTCTTTTCATATCTGAATCTAAATCATCTTGATTCAAAGCCAAGTTGAGAGAGCAATTCACCAAAAAGATTCCTAATTGTGTCTATAGCATGTGGTCTGTGGCTGATCCAATTTCTACCAATCTTTTTTCATATTCTGGATTTTGTACAAATATTTGTTTGGGTCTGGCTCAACACTTGTTTTGGGTCAAATATATATTTCTCCTTTTAATTATATTGCTAGTTACATTACACATCTTGATGATTACTTTTTGGATTCTGTTTGTGTAATATGTATAGTTTGCAGTGGAGTCTATTTCGTCACTATCTGACATGACAGTTGAAGAAATTTTGGATGATGTACGATTTGAATGTGCAAGGTTATAAATCAAGCTTGTATTTGCTTTTCATCTGGAATTATTCATATTTTAAAAGCTTATAAATTATAAACACTTATTGTACGAAGTCCCTTTTATCTTGCAGATTTGGGACTATTAAATCAATTAATGTAGTCAGGCATAGCAGTGAAAAGAATTTAGCAACCAAATTAGAAGAATGTGAAGTCATAAATGAAGTGGAATCTGAAGTTTTTCAAGACACCAACTGTATTACTAATAGTATAAAATCTAGTTTTTCAGACAAGGCTACTGACCTCAAATCTGAAGCAACAAATGGGGTTAACTTTCATGACGACAAAGAGTTGGAAGAATATAAAGTTGATGATGGTACCGGTATTAACACTGACAAAAAGGCTGAACTTTTTGACATTAAATCATGTCTAGAACACCCTGTGAATGATACAGCTGTTGAAGATGTGGGTGGTAAGAGCATACCTTGCAGTATCATTCAAGCATCCCCTGTTCAACAGGAAACACCCGATGACGTGCCCACATTGCTTGATAAAGTGGTTGCTAACGATATAGATGTGGATATTGAAAATAAGATTGTGGGGGACAACATGGATTCAAAGGGCACGGTTTCTGCATTTCAGGAAGGGTGTTCTGAATTAGTTGGTCCCCAAAAGGGTAATGATGCGAAAGATGATAATGGTCATGTATTTGAACCAGGTTCTGTTCTTGTTGAGTATGGAAGAGCCGAAGCATGTTGTTCAGCAGCACATTCTTTGCATGGACGATTGTTTGATGGCAGAATGGTGACGGTGGAGTATGTTTCTCAGAGTCTATACAAGGCAAGATTTACAAAATGATGAAACATAATAAGTTTGCATGATTGTGGAAGAAGGGATTCATCAATCTGGTCGGTTATGGCAGCCTGCTCCCTGCTGTTAAATGTGGAAACAGTTTTTAACTTTTTGGTTTAGCCTGCTGATGCTTAACTGAGCAATGTGGATTTGAGGAAAATGCATTTTAGTATACATCTAGCTGCAGACCATCATCTGACAAAATTTTCTTTTTCAAACGAGACATGAAAAATTATCTTTCGTGCCAAATGTTTTCAATGGTGTTAGCCTTGGAGATGGTGATGTCATGGTATTTCCCAATATTCTGTGTACATGTTTATGTTGCATTACAAACTGATTGTTGTATCGTAGTTATTTTAGATCCTTTTCAGCACATTAACTTTCTGTTACCGTAACAAAAATACAAACTTTTTTTAACTATTTACTTTACAATTACAATCTTGGATGATAAACGTTATTACAACATGGACACTGAGATAAATACGTATAATTTTTAAAATGTTTCAATTTTTTTTAGCAAAAATTTAGATATTAAATTTAAATTTTATTCAACTTTTAAGAAATTAATGTATTTTTATTAAATTATACGTATTAGAATTATTAAAAATTCAACAATTTGATACATCCGATACTCATAAGGTATTCGATAGTGTGTCTGACTGAATACATCGAGACACCATATTTAAGAAGTCTCAGGCTTGTGTTTGGGAGTAAATAACCGCTTATATTTTAAAAGGATTTTTACGAAGTAGATAAAAATGAGTGATTAATTTTCTTAAAGAGTATAGTGTTTGGGCGTTTATTGGAGAGTTTTATCAATAGAATGGTATGAGATCATATTTTATATCTTTTATTTTCTATACCAACTCTATTATAATAGATACTACTTTATCTTTTTTTGAACTATCTTATCACTTATCAACTATATGAAAATAAAAACATAGGTATGCATTTTATCCACGTTATTTGAGTCCCATTCGTCGATGGCAACAATGGCAAGAAGTTGGAGTTAGGTTTAGAAAAGGATAGGTTTTAATAATTCAACAAATAAGAATTGGGCAAAGATCTGTATGATATTTTTAGTTTCAATTTTTTAAACCCAAAATAAAATAATAACTCTGCATCTGCTTATGTACATAGAAAGGCCAGAATTTGATACATTATGGAACTAGCAATATAGAGATAAATATATTATTTAGGGTAAAAATGTTTATGAAAAATGTAAAGTAAAAACAAAATAAGAGTGTTTCTGGGGTAGAGCAAAACAAAGTTGTTAAAATAACATAGTGACATGACATCTCTTTTAAAACGATATTTTTTTTACATTCTGTTCATTTAAATAATATTTTTCTTAAACAATGAAGAGGGCATCAAATAAAATACATGTATATATACAAGAGAAATTGAAAAATATGAGAAAAAGTAATACAAAGAAATCCAGAAGTATGATAAATTATGGTGACTTCAAAACGTCCGAAGAAAAGAAGGATGAAGTTATGAGAAAAAACACTAAATGAATTTTATATTGTTATTCGGTCACATTATCAAAATATATTTCTTTTTTGTATAACAATATTGATTTGTGATTAAAAATTATGTTAAAATGTTATTTAAAAATGTACAACAAAATGCACTTCAAAAATTATTTTCATTACTAAAATGAATATACACACAATATTGTCTTGTATCACAAATATATACCAAAAGAAGCAGCAAGTTCCACCACGATATCAGCTACGAGACAGAACTCCTTTTGAACTGCACAAAGAAATCGATGGATGCATGGCAACAACATTCAAGGAAATTCCCTTAGTTTTCATATTCACATTGTAAATGGAAATACAACACTACTAAGAAAATAATTAAATAGAAACCAATTTAGAAACTAAAAATAATTTGTTGTTAGAAACCAATTTAGAAACTAAAAATAATTTGTTGTTATATTGATTAAATTAGATACTATTTTAGAGATTAAAAAAATTATTAATTTTTTAATTAATTTTTATTATTGATAAATAATTTCTAAATTTGTATCTAATTATTCCAAGGTTTTAACTACCAATTATTTAAAATCTAAATCTGGTAACAAAAAATTTGGTAGCTAATTAGATACCAGTTTAAAAACTATTTATCAATAACAGAAACTAATTTATAAATCAATAATTTTTTCAATCTTTAAAATAGTATCTAATTTAGTCAATATAGTAATTAATTATTTTGTCTCTAAAATTTCTATTTAATGATTTTCTTGTAGTGAAAACGAAGTCGCAAAGATAACATAATACATACCTTGGTACGGTTCCATGGCGACGTGGATCATACTCTGTAGCTTGTCGAAGAGCCCTAGCAAATGCTTTAAAGGTTGCCTCGATAATATGATGGGAATTTTTTCCAGCAAGCTGTGTCAGAGGAATGCATATACATGTTCATTCTGTTACAAGGTTTTCACACTTGGAATAAAAAAACATGAACTAGAAAAAAGCATAAGCTCCAAGTTGGATTATGTAGTGAATCTGTCATTGCATATAGAAACAATATCTCAGTTTTCTAATCCATCAAAGAGCCCTGCTAAAACATCAACAACATTCAGTATATTTCCTTCATAATGATATATTTGCTTCCAAGTCATGGATTACTTCCAAGTCACACTTATAGGTGGTTTCTAAGGTTTGTTAGGAGTTCTCGAGATGTTAGTTGGAGGTATTTTTTGGGGTCCTGTTTTATGGGAGTTCAAGGATTATTTTTTGTATTAAGGGTTGAACCACTTCACCACTCCTGAAATGGTTCGTATTTATTTATTATTTCTTGTTGATAAAAAAAATAATGATATATTTGCTAATTTAATGACTACAATTGATTATAACCTATGTTCTATTATGTATTAATACCTGTTGAATGTGAAGTGTCATACCAGACGTGTTCACCAATGATTGGAAGAAATGCTCCACCAACTATAAATAAGGACACCCAATGGATTCATTAGTATATAATAAGAATAAAAGGGGAAAGAAAAAAGGAACAAGAAGCATGATAGATGATTCATATAGAAAGCTCAATAGAAAAAATTCTACACTTGAATGAAGCTCAAAAAAGATACACTACCTGAGTATCGTATGTTCCAACCCTCTGAGTGGGTATGTCCAAATTATAACCTAGATGTGGTCGGCCAGACAAATCCTGGAAAAGTAAACAAGGAATACATGATGGGAGCAGAGAAGAAATGAGAGAAATTTTATTGGTTGATTAAAAAGTGAACATAAAAAAGAAAGATATAACTATATCGACAACAAATATAGTCAAATTAAAAGTAAGTGCAAACATCACACTTTCCCGCAACACACATGTTAATATTTTCTAAGAATTAATGATTATTTCTAAAAACAGTATCCAAATTACCAGTGAAACATGTATCAGTGCTTCATCAAGTGGAGCAGAGAAGTTGCCAAACCGGTTAATACCCTTTCTATCACCAAGAGCCTGCAGCAAAGCCTGAAGATGTAGTAATAGAAACCACTTAGTTTTAACATGATTGATAAATTCATTTTTCTAAAATAAAATAAGACTACTGTAATTACAAATCCCTGTTGCTATAAGATTACAATTTCCATTAGAATTGTTAAAATCATCAGCAATTACTTGGATGCCATTGTGCACAGATAGGAAATGGTGAAATACAAAATTATAAAAAGATATAACTTGCACACAAATCTTTAATGCAGAATAGTGAAACACGTTTTAGTTTCAAGGAAAAATAGTGATTTGTATTATAGAAAACCAAAAAGAAATGAAAGAGTCAGCTCATGCAATGGTTTGCATACTGTTCCAATAGCAAGGGCAATGTCTTCATTTGTGTGATGATCATCAATGTGTATGTCCCCTGTGGCCTTTACGTGTACATCAAACAGCCCGTGTGAAGCAAGTTGCTGAAAAATCACAACCAAGTTTAGTTTCCGTACCTATTATCTCAATTGAATCATTTGAACATCCTTCTTCAAGGTACAAGACCAGATTCTAACAGTGCAAGTATAAGTTCTTTTCTAAACAAGTTGAAAGTTCATCTCACATGCACCAAACCTTTCACCTCTTTCATTCCACATTGCTATGCTCATTCTTCTATTATTGCCACAAATTCGATAGAAAAATATGCACTCTCATTTGGGATGTTTTTGACTAAGCTAATATCAAGTATACAGAAGATTATTCACGGAATAATTTTTTAATTTTTAATTAATTATTTTATCTTCCACAACATTTATTTTCTGGACAATTCACTGATATATACACGTATATGAACAATGATTGAAATCTAACATCACATTTTAAGGGAGATAGCAATAATGGAATATAAAAGTAAATGAAAAAAAATGAAAAACAAAACAAAGGCATCAGCAACACAAAGGCACCAAAATTGAGTTGAAATTACTGACATCAAGCATGTGATCGAGGAAGGGAATTCCAGTACTGCTATCAGCAACGCCGGAACCATCCAAGTTTATTTTGACTGATACATTGGTCTCCTTGGTGACCCTTTTAACCTCTCCAACTCTAGCATCTGAAAATGATCCAAAAAGCATTCAAACGCATTGGAAAATCCAAAATCTCAGAAAATGAAGAACAGAAATTGAGATTTGTATTGACCAGAGTCGATTGGCAAAGTCGTCGTAGCGGAAGCATTGTCTCCGACCACGGCAGCGGAAGAGACGTTTCTGGGAAGATGGATTGGAGTGAGAATGCGTTGATTGGGTGAAAAGATTGAAGCTGGGAAAGGAGGGCGCGTGGGGTTGGGAATTGCGTGGAAAACCCTAACCCTAGATTTGAGAAAAAGGGATGAAGGAGATGTTGGAAGAGAGGGAGGTGCAGAGAGCTCCATTGGCAGCACCACCAAGATCTTCTCCCAGGGCGATTTTCGTCCACAAAAATACAAAGAAAGTGACAATTGCTTTTTACACCCACGTTTTCTTCCTACACTTTTATAGAGGTGTTCATAGAGTTTAAATACGAAAATGTAAAATTAAATTTTTTTCAGATTTGTTAATTATGTAATCTGAAATAATCTGAAAAATTATATAATTTGAAATATATTTATTTTCTAATTGTATAATCTATGATGTATGTTTGGATTACACAATTAAAAATGTATTCTAAATTATATAATTTAGGAATCTATAAACATATTTTGAATGATATAATTTCGAAAAATTCTCAAATTTGAAAATATATTATAAATTTATTGTACAATTCATTATAAGTTTTAAATTTTATAATTTAAAATATATTTTTGAATTTTGAATTACACAATATTTAATATTTATATTATACAATCTAAAATATGTTTTACCTTGAACTTTTCCCATTGAAGATGGTGTTGAGGTGCTAAAAGAAATTACGAAAGAAAGTGAAACATGAATAAATTTTAAGCTAATTTTGGGTTTACCCAACACATGTTTAGGGGTGGACAATCTTGTTGCACTCCCATAGTTTCTTCTTGCACCCCATATTCTTTGTCCATTGACTAAAGAACTGGGTACTTGAAATTCAATAATTATCACTATTATTTATGCAATGTTATTTAACTGTTTCATAAATATAGACTATTATTCATATTTTTATATTATTCTAAATAATTTATTATATTGAAATTTAAAATAAAACCAGTTTATTTATGATTATTATTACTTTTTATTAAACAAAATCAAGAAAATTGTTTATGCACATTTTACCTAAGGGACATAATAAAGATGGATAAAATGAACATTATTATGTTTGTTTCACTTACTCAACCACACACAATACAAACTTCTACACTCTATGGTCCAAGTGTCATGAAACCTCCTTGCTACAAACCATAGTATAAATGATTTTGGTTTCAAACACTTTTTATTTTTCTATTCCATTGTCTCTCTATTGGCAACACAAAATAGCAGTGACCACATACAACTTGTGATTGTTACCATATCACACATGTAATACAAGTGCAGTTTTACACATGTCTTGAAGATTTCCAAGTTGGTCCTCCCATGAAGATACTCATTGTTTCTCAGATGGCCTTGTTCTTGAAACCATGTGCTCAGATTTCTGTTTTTCACATTGGAAAAAAGTGTTGAAATACACCAGAAGGAATGTTTGAAAGCAATTTTGTTAGAATAACTATTTATTTCATTTGATTAACATTGACAAAAACAACAACTGACTTATAGAGTAGATCAGTGCAGTGTAGATATTTATGCTTAATACTCCTGCTTCACAAATATATCTCAATCATTGAATAATGGATGATGGATATTTGTGTTTTATACACCTGCTTCACAATTGAATAGTGTGAGTCTTAACTGCAATCTGATACAAAATTGTAACTGATACAATTTCAAACCTAATATGCCAGGACTTCTTATGTGTTTCAAAGCAAATACAAAGGAAAAAGTATAGATAATTGATGTAATTCTGGAGTAAAATGTCTGTAAATATTTTTGTATAGTTTAACTTTTTAAATGTATAATATAAAATCATATCATATAATAACTTTTAAAAAAGGTCCAAAAACTAGTTATTGTAAAAGCAGAGTGGATATGGTGACAACTTTAACTTATCAACAATTCATTAGCAGTGATATACTCTTAATCAACACTGCTGCATAACTGCACCAATTTTCTGCTACCTACTATCATCAAGTTTTTTTTTATCGGAAAATGTTAGTTATTAATATCGTAATTTTTTTGTTAGCAGATGATTTAAACTCAATACCTATCTCACCCTCTCATCTACTCTTGTCACCAAGCCAACCTTAAAGTCATAAAGTGTTAGCATGTTTTTCCTTGGTCACTTTTTCCATTTCCATTCCTTCTATTGATTATTGTTCTGTGCAACAAAATCTTCGGATAAAAGGAATAAGAAGCAACTGACCTGTTCCGAATGAGGCAAATATTTCCCATCAAATGTCACTACCGCACGATCCTTCCCATCTACTCCTTTAATTTTGTCAACTGAGCAGTAGAAATCTATTGCTGACATGCTAAGTATGAAATGAACAAAAAATAATGAGAAAGAAAATTTTCATATTTAACATTCATCAGTGAGCTTTAAAGCAGAATGATCCAGAAAACATGATACAATCAACAGCATCATCAACTCAAGTGATGTAAAGTAAAACACCAAACAAATACATCTTCAGCATGTAGGAGAAATTTATCATTGTGTAATTGAAACTTACATTCCATCACCAAACTCCTCATTGATTATCTCTTTGATACTCTCCCCAAAATGCATTACAGCTTCATTCAACCTATGAAATAGAACATCAACATAACCCAACAAATTAAGTATATACAGAAAGCTGTTGATATAATACACTATGCATAACATGTTCCCAGCATTAGAATCCTCAAAACACATTACAACAGAACTGCTGTGTACATTCATGTCAATCACTTCAAGACATCCATGACAGTATAAAATGACATTTCACATCTCTCATTGACAAATTCCCATCTAAATAATAATTCATGATGTCCTGTTAACAGGACTAACTCCCACACCCATTTGGCTATTTCACCACAGACAAGACAACAGATGCATGTTTAAATCACACCAGCTTGATCATCAACACAGGCACATATGGTATGAGGGCCAAAACTTACAATTTTCCATCTAAGAATCATTTTTTACTTTCACACTAGCTACATTCATATAAATTAAACTTTTGTATAGCATGCACTTCCAACACACCATCACCAGTATAAATTTTTTTTCACTATAACTCAATCAATTATGTTTTGACACATTATTAACAACTTTAAATGATTGAGTGAATATTAAAACAAGCCTTAATTACATCATTTAGCCCGTCAAATTTCGCAATCATTCGATTTTGATCCACAGGTTCTAATTGCACCATTTTGCTGTCCTTCAAGTCTTATCCAATCAATGCCCTCCATCCTAATTACATCCAATATTTAAGTATTTGGTAGAAAAGAACCCAATTGGCGCAATTGGAATATGAGGAACCAAAATTGCATAAAGGCAATAACCTCAGTCTTAACATGCAATTAAACCTAAAAAAAAAGAAGTAATCAATGAATTGGATTATACTCCAAAAAACTCATTTCACCTCACACAACACAACAGATAAAGTTATCCACTACAAATTCAAGTAAAATTCCAACTTTTTACACAAAAAATAGCTACACAGCTCTAGTAATCACATAAATGAGAAGTGGGGTGGGGTCTTGGATTGAGTCATGATTATACTCCAAATAACCCATCCCACCTCACGCAACAGATACACTTTTCCACCACAAATTCAAGTAAAAATCCAACCTTTTTTACACAGAGAATACCCACATAGAACTATCAAACAATACCTGTAAACAGTGGGGTCTTGGATGAGATTGGGGTCATAAGATCTCAAAGGGGCTCTCATCATCTCACGCACAAGGTCTTCGGGCAGGTCGGGCAGCGCCGCCAGCAGAAGAGGGGCAGTGTCGGGTTTGAGCTGAGCCTGTCTCCGGAGAAGCTGAGCAACATAGACATTGGTGAGGCCTGTCTCCTCCGCTATCTGATTGTAGGACTTCCCACTCTTATGCTTCACATCTTGCAGCCTTGCCACTGTGCTTTCTTTGTTCTGCTCCATCTCCCACACCAATCTTCGATTCAACTATGTTAAGGTCGGTGTAAATTATGTGGTTTTACAAAACCAAATCATCTATATAATATTTAAATTTATTAATGTACAAAATTTATAATATTAACATACAATATTCATACTACCATATAATTATACAAGAAAATATGTAGTTATTAGTAATAATGTTCCTACAAAGTCACTAATTATGCATAAATCTATTTAAATATCAAACTGAACCCTAAATACATTAGTTTAAGAATTTCAATAAATATACAAGTTCACTATGAAAAGAAAAGGATTCGTACAATATGAACAATGTGAAGCACAAAAGGGGTTACACTCACTTCAGTGTAAATGTATAATTTGTAGGTTTGTTTAGATCTTGTGTATGTTTCCTCTTTTCTCTCCTTCTTTCTCTTCTACTAATTTTCACCTTAAGATTACTTATTGGGTCTCATTATTTGTTCTTATTTTGCTTTTCATATTTCAATATTTTTATCTCTTTAAATCTAATTTTATGTCTTTATGTTTTTATCTCTTTGTACTTAATTTATCTCATATTCTAATCCTCCCATTTATCTTATATTTTAATTATTTAATTAAGTATTTTCCTAATAATATAAACATTTATAATATTTATTAATAATTTATTTTTTATTTATTTTAGTGGGATGTTACATTTTTTCCCTTAATTAAATTTTGTCATCGAAATATAGGAAACATGAATTCTAATAACTCTTAGGTGACAACCACTACCAAACAAATTTCATTACATAAACAATCTTATTTTTTAAGGATGTGTTTGGATCTAGTTAGGACTTGTGTGAGCGGATTGATAGTGGCGGGTGTGTTTGGATCAACTAAATCGAAGGTGGGTATGCAAATGGGAAAGGAAGTGGAGTTAAATTTTGATTTTTCTCTCATATGCAGAGATTTAAGGCGTGTCCACGTAGATCAAAATAGTGACACTGGGACATTGAGGAAGATAAGGAAGAAAACACTACAAAAGCATTAAAGGCGAGTGAAATCGATTTGATATATTTCTATAGAGAACTAAAATCGATTTTTATTCATGTGTTTGTGTTTGAATTATCATCGACGATATATATAAGTTTGTACTCGAAATTAAGACTGGATTTTAATTATATTATTTTTTATTTTATTTACATAAGAAGAATTTTAAACATATTTCATTAGTAAAAAGACATGAAAAAAGCTATTTGATAACGATTGAATTAGTCAACTTTTTTTTTAATCTTTAATACTTTAGCATGAGTCACTCTTAAGAAATATAAATGCTCACTTTCCTAAAAAAAATAAAATCTACTTTAATCAATTATTGCAACTTTATCTCTAATATAATTTTGTCAATGTTTCCTAGACCAACTTTGGTCACAAAAGGGTTCATTAGGCTACCCTAATCCAAAATAAAGAGTCCTACCTTGTAATAAATAAAAACTCATAATATGGCATACCTATCTTAAAGTGAGAAAACTATTAGTCTAAATAGACATATGTTTCTTCTAACTTTCTTTTTTTTCTTCCTTATTTAGATTCATTTTCTATTTTAATAATTTTAGTATATTCACTAAAGTGTGGATTTTCAAATTGAAACTGAGAATTTATTCACCATGGTTGGAAAGAAGGTTTGTGAGAGGTAGCTATTTACTTTTAGTGGTTCGATTGGTGGTCCATAATTTTAAGAAGGAAAAAGTTGTTGTTTAATTTACTTTTCATATTCTTTCTTATTTTGTATAATATTTTTAATATATTTCAGTTTACTGTATGCATTAAAATTTGGATAAATTTGACTAGAAAAATTACAATGATATAAAATTATAATTCAACATTTGAATCAATAAAATAAATTATTAATAATTTCATATAAAAGGTATTCTTTTCATCCAACTATTAATTTTATATCTTAACGATTATTTTTATCACATTTTATTCATTTTTTAAAATATATACATTATGTGAATTTTAATTTATATAAACAAAATGATTCTAAATTAATATAAATTTGATATATAATGTATGTAAAAAATAATATAATTTTGAAAAGAAAAAAAACTATCCAACAAACCTTGGACTTCTTCCTTATTCAATGTGAATGTCTGTGTTCAACTGGAAATTAAGACATTCTGACTTATTTATTTCTGTTATTCAACGGCATCACCGAAAGTTAGTTAACAAATAAATAGTTAGCAATGAAGAGCAACCAAAATCTTACATTTTTTTTTTCAGAACATTCCTATTAGTTGTGAAATTCTAAAAAAATAATTTTATGTTGTAAGATATCATCCTAATCTAAATATAAAATATAAAATGAAATAACAATGTTAGCATTTGAGAAAATATCATATTTATAGGTTTAACATGGAAGTAAAACGCATAACAAAAAGTCGAAAATGTTTATGTTATATGCAAATAAATTTATATAATGAAACTAATAATTATAACATAAATAACATATGATATGGGAAATTGATATAAACCTATAATAATTCATCTAACCACATATATACATTCAGTTTTCAATAAAAAAAAAATTGAGTTTCACTAAGTAGATCAATATTGTGACGTATAATACAAGTCTTTTTTGGGTTCTTAATCATTCACAACTAATGCTTTGAATATTGTTTAGGGTCACTTTCAGCTAACTCCTTGAGTATTGTTTAGGGTTTATTGACACTTTTGGCTAACCCGTTAAATTTTTTTTACAAAACACTCTTGATTCAATTGAGTATTTTTTTCAACTAGTCATTCCTAATTCAACTAAGTATTTTTTTTTCACAAAATTACTATTGCTCAACTAGTACTCTTTGGAATCATATACACTACTAACTAACCTCTTGAATATTCTTTATACAAACCATTCGTAACTCAACTAAATAATTAATATTTTTTAAAATCTAACATTTCAGCATAGTGCAACGTTCTTTCTCTTATTTTGATGAATGACTTTATACAAATATGAAAACAAATTAGACCTAAAAATATATCAAAGTCTAGTGTAACTTAATTTATTTTCACATTAAAAATATTTATTTATTGTAATAATTCTTTCTAATCTTTCACTAGTTAATATGATTTTTTAACAAAACTCCTATCTACTAGTTTATAAATTCTCATAAATACATTAGTAGATAAATTAGTAATTCTTTTTGTTTTCGGTAGTGTATTTTGTGGTTCCTATAGTTTTCATCTTCGTTGAAATTATTTTAAAAAATTACTCACGTTTTGAAATGGTAAAGAAAAGAAAAGGAAAGAAAAAATTTTAAATTTAAGTAAAAAAAATGAAAGATTTTTTTTCTTAAAGATATTTTCTTTTATTTTCACTTTTTCTTCAAACAAATAAAATAATATATATATTTATTTCTAAATTCATATAAACTTCATAATTATTATCAAAGCATCATCCTCTTACAATAAAACATGTTCTTATAAAGTAGAAGAATTGGGAGCATGTGCTCAGATATTAATCGATTTTGTTTTTTATCTTGAAAAGTAACTTTGCAACTAATTTCTCACTGAATAACATTGTTCAAACTTTTGTAGAAAATATTGCACAAACCTTTTTTACTTAAAAACTGTACAATATTAAAATGGGTGGTTAAAAAAGTACAGCTTTTGTTGCATTAAGCTCTTCAATTCAATTGTTGTTTCTTATGTTATCATAACATTACATTTATAGACTTTTTTTATAGGTTAGGTTAAGACTTCAAATTCAAGAGATAATATCATTAGAGTTAATTATTATATTTGAAATATTATTTATTTTTTAAGATCGATGTTCCATCACGGTTTTGTTTTTAAAAAATACTTTGAAAGATTGAAAGAGGAATAAATTTATAAATTGTTCTTAGATTCAACTTCTGAGTGATGCGAGATTATATTATTGATATCGAAATATTATATACATAAATGTGAGTATATATAAGATAAATATTGTAATGAAAGTGATAATATATATAGGTTGAAAGAGCTAAGACATAAGTGCATGAAACCATATTTTGATGGAGAATAGACATGGAACTGTTTTTTGTACTCTCCACCAGCTGTTGCCTCCAAAAGTCAAAAAACTTTTTGCAACATTTAACATAAATGGATTGCATTGACTTAAATCCATTAAATTAAATGAATTTTTGTGCCTCAAGTTTGTGGTTTCATTGCTTTAGTACACTCTAATCTTTTAAAAAAAAAAATAATTAGAAGCCTTTAAAATCGTACAAATTAAAAGATTTAATTATGCTATGGTTTTTCAAAGGTAGTAGTTGTGCGCTTTAAATATGTTAGGCTTCAATTCTGTGAATTGCAATTTTCGGCTATCACAAATATAAAATTTAATGTATCAATAACATAGCTAAAAATATTCTAAAAATTTAAGTCGTTAAATAAAATAAATAAAACTTTATAGCCATAAAGAATAGCAACTAAAAACTTCTCTTAATTAGTGAAAAAATAAGATTTAAGGTTATTCATATTTTCCGTCGTGAAGAAAATGTATGAATATGCGGATAAACTGGTTAATTTAGAATTTATTCATAAAGATTCATTTCATTAGTATAATAGGTTTTCATCTCGTCTATTATTTGACGGTCAGTTTAGCTGAGATTTCAAGTTATATAATTATATCTAACATAAAAGTTTTATATAAAAAAATTTAAATTTTGCACCTAATTAATTTGACAATACAAATAATGAATTACTAAAATAATGTCAACCTATATTACTAATATAATTTATCTAATCAATAATTACCTTCCAATTTTGTGAGAAAAAATAATTAATAATATTTTTAAGGTGTAAAACAACTTGTTTTGTAAACAAGAAAAAATAACATGCCAAAAACTAAATATTAAAAGTTATTAAAACTGAAAAGTTGTTACGCGGAATTTAATGCAAAAAAACTCAAACAATGTGTAATGGGCCTTATCCTAATTTAATGCCACAATTTAATGATACCACACTCTTTCTTTCTTTTTTTTTAAAAAATAAAAATTTCATTAAATATAATTGTGCATTACCTAAATTAAAATTTGGTTTTGATTAAATAACAATATAATAAAATACTTATATAATTAATATTGTATATAACTTTCATCTATTAAACTAACCCACTCTGGAATTTTTTAGATTAGATACATATTATTTCGTTTTTTTCCTACATTAATTATTTAAAAAATATTACAGTAAGATAATTTTATAATATAAAACCATATATACGTGGTACAAAAATGATAACAACTGATTTTTTCTTAATGAAGTAATCTAAAATTTTGAATTCCACAATATTAATTAGTTATTAGTTTTAATAATATCTATCACTGCCATTTTTTTAATCGGCAACTATCACTATCATAGTTAGACAAAGAATTCTTATATTAAAATTGTTATGAATGCTAAAGAAAAAAATTATATGCAGTATGAAAAAAGTAAAAGACATTAAGTGTAGTTTTTTGTAATTATTATAAAAAGGTTTAATAATTTATTTTATTATTGCATGATTTTTCAATTCTCAATTATTTTAAATGTTTTTATTTATTTATTTATTATTTTGTAAATAATTAAGTATTTTTTTTAAATTAATAGTAACTACATTACAACAATAACCCCAACAAAAAATGACATTTCACAAATAATAAATGTATACTAATGTGTCAATTTAGTAAATTAACTTACAATGGTTATTTTTTATAAAAAAAAACCCAAAGAAATCGAAAAATGAAATTAAAAAAAACAGTAATAATTAAAAAATAATTTTTTTAATATATATATATATATAAATAGTCTCAAATCACTTAAAATTCAAGGTAAATGATAATTTAAATATACATTCTTCTCTTAATCTATTTTGACAATTTTTTTTATTACAAAACAGTAATGAAGCTTTAAATTCAAAAACTGACAATATATCAAATGTGATGATTGATTCTAACGATGTTATCTCAACGGACTTGAGGTCAAAATTCTGTCGACTCGAAACAAGATTCCAAAGACAAATCTTTGACTGAAGAGATTTGTTCCAGTACGTCCAATAGTCTCACATCACTTAGGTTCAATCATCGCATCCGAAGTATTGCTCATTTTAGAACTGAGAGTCCATTTTGATAAATATATATATATATATACACTTTTAAATATTGTTTTTTTATATATTTTTGTTAATAAATAAATAATTTTGCCAAAAATGACGGCTGAGGAAGTGGTGATAAATAATGGTCCCATTAGGACAAGAAAATGCATGGAGAAGGTGAGGCACTCTATAAATGAAAGCAAGTCTCACTTGAAGGTGGAGAAAAAAAAAGCATTGCTTGAATTCTACCTCTTTTCTTTTTCTCCCAAAAGTTTAAGAACACACTTTCTTCCTTCTTCTATTTAATACTAAACTTACCTATGGAAGAGGGAAGAGTGGTGAGTGATGAGTACACACAAGATGGCACTGTGGATCTTAAAGGAAAACTCATTCTCAAATCCAAAAGTGGTGGTTGGAAAGCTTGTTCCTTTCTTGTTGGTATCTCTCTCTATCTATCTTACTCTTTTTTTTCAATTTCTTCTAAACATCACTTTATGTTTTTTAGATTCTTCCATTTGCTCTAAACATACACCAAGTTGATGCTTTGAGTTCTATCAAAGTTAATTTCTTTTAGTGAGATTTTTAATTTGATTGTTGTGTATTAAAAATGTAATTAGGGAAGAAATTTGAGCTAGTTCAAAAGTTAATGTTTAACAAAAAAAAAGCTTGTTAATGGTTTATAATATAACATGGTAATCATAAAAAAGAAACAATTTTCATATTTGAAATTCTCCTAATGTTTTAACATAAGCTTTCCCCTTTGAGCATTGTTCTTTGTGTTTTCTCCTTGCCACAACAACATGGGAGAGAATAACCTTGGTCTTGTTTGCTTCTTGTAAATGTAAGATTATACAATCTCTAATATAAATTTTATATTTTAATATGTAATAATTATTTTAATTTAAGCTTGTTGTTTGACTTCTATTTTGATTATTAATTAAAAAGTAAATTTATTATAATGAATTTTTTGATTTTATTTAGGAGTTAACATTTGAAAATTGATATTGACATTGTTAATGTTTTAGAAATAGAAGGAAGAGGAGTGACATAAGTGAAAAATCAAAGTGTTTTTTTTTTAATAAAAGAATGAAAGAGGAGATAAATTAAAAATTATGAAACCCACTAATTATTTCACTGTATTCTTTATTCCATTTTCTTTACTAATTTATTTATTTTTCTTAAAAAAATATTTTATTATTGTTGACTTTTTTTTATTCACTGTAATTTTGTACGTATCTCTTTATTTACTACAATAGGACCGTAGTTGAGAAGTAGGTTATATTTCATAATCTAATTTATGACATTATGGGAGAGTTTAATTGATTGTGGCAGAAGGTAGGTGGAGGTGTATATATAATACTTTTACAGATATTTTAAATTAAAATTTTAAAATATTTAATAAAAAAAATCATTCAATTAAAATGATGTGTTCTTTCTCATGTATATGTATAGTATAAATAAATATAATTAATAGTATCCTTTTTCAGTTTACATTAGATATTTTTAATTACAATTTTAAAATATTTAATAAAAAAAATCATTCAATTAAAATGATGTGTTCTTTCTCATGTATATGTATAGTATAAATAAATATAATTAATAGTATCCTTTTTCAGTTTACATTAGGTATTCATAGCTGGAATAGAGTACCCTTCGTATGGTTGGAGAAGTTTCTATAGTAATAAGTAGGTTTGAGAGAAATAAATAAATAATAATTTTTTTTACTGGTTCAAATAATTTACGTAAAATTTAAAAATAAGAAGCTCGTTAAGAGAATTTTATAAATTAGTTTAGACATAAAATAATTTTAATTTATAAATAAACTTATTTATTTTTATTCTTTTAATAATATTTATAATTTTTTTGTTCAAATATACTCTAATGCTTAGTTTAATATACATCATTTTAAGTGTACAAAGATAGAAAAAAAAAGACACATTGGTTTAGTGCAAAGGAAAAAGAAATAGAAAGCAGGAATATTGACATTCTTTAACATAATTTTTCTTTCAGACTAAAATGTGAACTTAAACATAATATTATGGAAAGAAAAAAGGTAATTAGAGTTTAATAAGATAAGATAATTATTGATGTGTGTGATTGATTGAAATGGATTGTAGTGTATGAAGTATTTGAGAGAATGGCTTACTATGGAATATCATCAAACTTGATTCTGTATCTGACAAAGAAGCTTCACCAAGGAACTGTCACCTCTTCAAACAATGTTACCAATTGGGTTGGCACTATTTGGATCACTCCCATCTTAGGAGCATATCTTGCTGATGCTCATCTTGGTCGCTATTGGACCTTTCTTCTCTCCTCAATCATCTATTTATTGGTACCACTTTCATCCCTCAGTTCGATTTATATTATGAAATGTCTTTATTTTTATCTTTATCTGTAATCAGTTCGACAGTTGGATGTATATTATGAAATGTCTTTACGTGTAATCGAGGTAATAGAAATTAAAATTGTGTTTAACAAAACATGTAATACTAATATTGAATGAAAGATTGGTGTGTATTTTGGAATTGCAGGGAATGGCTCTACTCACACTATCAGTGTCTCTCCCTAGCCTAAAGCCACCAGAGTGCCATGAATTGGATGTGACAAAATGTGAAAAAGCCTCCACACTGCATCTAGCTGTGTTCTATGGTGCACTCTACACTCTAGCACTGGGAACAGGTGGAACCAAGCCCAACATTTCCACCATTGGTGCTGATCAATTTGATGACTTTGACTCCAAAGAGAAGAAGCACAAACTCTCCTTCTTCAATTGGTGGATGTTCAGCATCTTCATTGGAACCCTCTTTGCAAATTCTGTGCTAGTCTATATACAGGATAATGTGGGGTGGACTCTTGGTTATGCTCTTCCCACTCTTGGACTTGCAATTTCCATAGTCATATTTCTGGCAGGCACACCCTTTTATAGACACAAATTGCCCTCTGGGAGTCCATTCACTAAGATGGCTAAGGTCATTATGGCTGCTATTAGGAAATGGAAAAGTCCTATTCCTAGGGACACTCAAGAACTGTATGAGCTTGATTCTGAAGAGTATGCCAAGAAAGGGAAAGTCAGAATTGATCCCACTCCAACCTTGAGGTCTAACTTCTACCTTAATTTCTCATCTACTTCATATTGTTAACTTGTCTTGTGGGTATGTGTTTAAACACACTGTTGGGGTTTTAAATACATATTATGAAACAACTAAATCTCATCTTATATTTCTCTCTTTATTTTGGCTTTCTGTCTCTTGTTATTGTAAAATTTATTGTACATAATATTATTCAGATATTATAGGTTAGGATAGTTAAGCTTTATGCTGATATGTTGCTTATAATAATAACACACAGATACTGTAATATCTGCATATCTTGCAGCAAGTTATGAATCATGTTTATAGAGAAGCATATACTTAGTTTTTCTCACTTAGGCTATTTAAACACAAGCTATGCAAAACTTACATAAGAAGGCATGAGAATACTAGTCTAAAATTAAGATTTTCCAAAACTTTTGGCATAGACAAGAAGAAAATAGGCTTCTTTTCTAAAACAAAGTGTACCAGTTACTCCAAAGTTATTATGCATGTAAAACAGACACAAATCAAGATTTTTTTGTTAAATATTGTTATGTGATTATTGTTATGGATGCTTATTGTATATTTTGGATATCCTAATAAATATTTTCTGGCTCTATCTCATATATATATATGCAGGTTCCTGAACAAGGCATCTGTCAAGACTGATTCAAGTGCAAGTGGATGGAAACTAAGCCCTGTTACCCATGTAGAAGAGACTAAACAAATGCTGAGAATGATCCCCATCTGGATGGTCACGTTTATTCCTAGTGCAATGATTGCACAAATAGGTACCCTTTTTGTGAAGCAAGGTATTACACTTGATAGAGGCATTGGTAGCTTCACTATCCCCCCAGCAAGTTTAAGCACATTTGTGACTCTATCCATGCTTATTTGTGTGGTGCTCTATGACCAACTCTTTGTCAAGATTATGCAGAGGTTCACCAAGAACCCCAGAGGAATAACCCTTCTGCAGAGAATTGGAATTGGCCTCATAATCCACATAGTGATCATGGTGATTGCATCTCTAACCGAAAGGTATAGACTTAGAGTGGCAAAGGAACATGGGTTGGTGGAAAATGGAGGAGAAGTTCCTTTGAGCATTTTCATCTTGCTTCCTCAGTACATTCTTATGGGAACTGCTGATGCATTTTTAGAAGTTGCCAAAATTGAGTTCTTCTATGACCAAGCACCAGAAAGCATGAAGAGTCTTGGCACTTCCTACTCAATGACTGCATTAGGAATTGGGAATTTCCTAAGCACCTTTATTCTCTCAACTGTTTCACATGTCACAGAGAAACATGGTCACAAAGGGTGGGTTTTGAACAACTTGAATGCTTCTCATCTTGACTACTACTATGCCCTTTTGGCCATACTAAACTTGGTGAACCTCATATTCTTCATGGTTGTGGCAAAGTTGTATGTGTATAGAGCTGAAATTTCAGATTCCATAAAAGTGCTTGGAGAAGAGCTGAAAGAAAAGACATCAAACCAAGTGATTCCAAGAGACTGATTAGATGGTGGACATATAACATGGGATGGTTGGGATAATTGGAAGCCAATGTAGCAGAAATGGAGTGTATCTCATGGCTGATAATGTTTTTAGTGTGTCATGATTTGGACTTAATTCATGTTCATTATGGAAACAACAATGTGGATGAAAATATTTGAATTTATTTATTGTAGGTTAAATACTTTGTGATAACTAGTTGTGCATATTTAGTGTTTTTAATATATTATTACTACTATAAAATTACTAAATAGAAATCAGTTTTAAAAAAAAATAATTAGTCAATATATTAATTAAATTAGATGTTATTTTAAAGATTAAAAAAATTATTGGAATCTAAATTACTTTCTATTATCCATAAAATTTATAAACTAGTTTCTAAATTGATATCTAATTAGAAAAGGAGATTTTAGTTATCAACTTTAGATTCGAAAGTAATTAGTAACTAATTAGATACCAATTTAGAAATTAATTTAGAATTTTTATTAATAATAAAAACTAATTTAGATATCAATAATTTTTGTAGTGTCTAAAATAGTATTTAATTTAGGTAATATAGTGGCTAATTTTTTTATTTTTAAAATTGGGTTCGATTTAGTGATTTCTTGTAGTATATATATATATATATATATTTATTTTTTATTTTATTTTTTTTATTTTTTTATTTTTTTATTTTTTTTTTATAAAAAAACTTTATTTTGAAACTTGTGAAAGATTTTTTTTTTCTATTCATTAGCTAATACATCTCTCTTTTTCTCTGTTAAATATTTAGTTGTACAAAATAAATGTAGGAGCATAATATAGAATTATAGTTGTATAATATCTAGGATGAATTGGTTTGTATTTATTTTTAAAAAGTCTTTTTTAATAAAATAAGAAAATTTTGACCAATTTATTTATTTTAAAAATAAACAGTTTTCTATTTTTTTAATAAACTATTCTGCATACTTCTTAAATAAATTATTCATTTTAAAAGTTAATTACTTCAAATTTCCTATTTTAAGTTTAATCAAGTTAGTCCGCAATCTCACTTGTTTGAAAATAATCTCATATTAAAAACTAGTTTCGACAAATATAGGATCATGTAACTCCAATAACATGATTTTTATTAATTTATTACATTCTATATAGTTGTAACATCCTTAAAATAAACATGCTAAAAGATATATAAGCATGTAAATTATTGTTTATAATATTTAAAAAATTCTTTATATATATTTTATGTGTGTATTACATTTAAAATAGAAGAAACTTTTTCAAAAATATATGAAGATATAAATATTTGGATATATTTCTCGATGATAGGGATGATAAATAAATTTACAGTTGTGGATATTATCTGAACTCACCTAAATATTGAGACAAAATACTAAGATTCATCACATAGGTATGGATTTACATTTAAAATAAAAAGATTTTTTTTCAGAGAGATAAAATATTCAAAGTAAATTTATTTTTTTATTATTTATATAACCTTAATAACTTTTCAATAATTAAAATTTACTCTCCATTTAACTTAATTAAAAAAGGTCATGTGAATTTGAGGTCCGAATTCATACTGCTACATTAATTAATTATGGTCATTTATGGAAATAAACGGGGACCATTGGGATATTTAGTTTTTTTTTTCTTGTTATTTAAGAAATAAATTCTTAAGCCAACATTGAAAAAGAAATCACTAAGAAATATTTTTTCAATAGAGCCAAACTTCTTTTATTGGTGGTAACATAAAAAATTCTGATAAATAAGAAGTTATTGTTCATTAATTAGTAATTTAGAATTTTGTAAACGTATATTGAACTTGAAGTTGTATTAATGAATATTTTATTGAAGAAAGAGAAATTTTGGGTGCATGAATGTTGAAATTAGCATAGTTGTATAGGAAGAGAAAAGAAAGTGATTTGAGTTTATTGTTAGAAAGTGAAAGGAGGTGCATAAAACGCGAAACATGTGTAATTCTTTTGTACATAATTTCACTATTTTGATGTAAATTTATGACCAAACGTGGAAGCTGAACGCAAATCCAAACACATACTTTGCTTCTTCAAAACTGAATAATTTGGCTATGGAAAGTGGAATTGAGTATGCAGAAGATGGAACTGTGGCTTTTAATGGAAATCACGTTCTCAAAGCTAAGAGTGGTGGTTGGAAAGCTTCTTCTTTTCTTCTTGGTAACCTTCTTCTTATTCCTTTTATCATCATTTTTTTAACAACTTTAACACTTTTTAACATTATATTATTAAATATTGTTACAATTTATTTATCTGAGATCAAATATCTCTTATCAAATTATTTCTGTCTTTTCTTTAATTTCGATCGATTGCTCTTCTTGGATGTCCGAGAGGGTGAGGTATCTGCAAAAATACTCTGATGCTCAGGTTAGATGAGGTCAATTTAGGTGATCTAGTCTAGGGTTCAAAATAACATTACTTTTCACATGAGAGTCTCCTCCTGTTTATATTGTTTTAATATGTCTTATCGTATCAGAATGATTAAGACATGCCCAATACTTTGACTCTCATTGACCTTTGGTATAACATTAAGCTTTTTTAGTGTAAATCTTTACAACTCATATAGAAAAAAAAAATTATCTCATAAAATGATATTTGCATCTACTTATGTACTATAAGATCTCATTATCTCTAGTTGATGTGCGATCTCCAACACACTTATTACGTCAATATTTATCAACTCGTTAGTGAAACTATATATTATGAGTGATATGATAATTATCTGATAGTGGATGGTCTGATAAGCCCAACAAACTTTCACTGTGATAGACTTTAAATGACTATAATATCATATTAAGAAATAAACTTTATATTCAATTAAATCTTATAAAACTGACTCATAAGATAATATTTGAACACACTTTTATATTATAAATGAGAACACAATAACAAAAGGAATATGTATGTTAGTTGACTTGTAAAAAAATCTCAACCTAATAAACATCCATTAACAAAAATTAAACACCAATGCTTAGTATTTATTTTAGGCACCAATTCCATATCAATAATCAAGTTACGCATGATATAATGTATGTGTATTATATGAAAATATGGTGAGAGAATATATTTATATTTATATTATATTAATAAAATGGTATATGATTAATAAATAATTATATTTGTAATTACGTAGTAAAGGACTTAATTTCTAAGTATTTGTAGATTTTAACCCTTCCATATGAATTTTAAATAAAAAAATTGAAGATTTTATTGCATTTTATTCACTCAATACGTTAATTTTTTTACTCAAACATTAAAGTGCTTTTATAACTGCATAAAAAAATATTTATAAGTGCATTTTTATTTTAATATATGTTTATTATATCTTTGGAATAACTCCATAAGTTTTCTCCTTTTCGAGACTATTTTTTGACATCCATCACAATTTATACTATCCTTCTACAACCATTTTTATTAATATTTTAATTAATAATTTAATTAATAATTTAATTTAATAATTTAATTTAATATTTTATTAATGTATAGAGTTGTTGAAAGGAAGTAATAGAAAATGTGGTTGTGAAAAATGAGAATAAAACTACTCTTAGAAATCTTGACGGTCACTATTATAGTTTGTAAGACTTTTAATAAGTTATTAATATCAATTATTTATTTATTTATTTTGAATTAATTTTCTATTTTTCGTTAAATTTATATTAATTTAAAATTAATATTATATAATGTTAACATTTATTTATTTAATATTTACAACTTTAATTACAATAAATTATTAAATATTTATTAATTAAATAATTAATGAAATTAATATTCTTCCTTAAATTTAATAATTATTTGTCAAAATTAAATAATAACAACTTAATAGTTTATTAATTAAAAATTTAAGCACAAGAAATGTATTACATCAATAAAAGGTAATCTCATGTTATATCACTAAAAAAAATTATTAAATATATATAATTTTACCGATAAAAAATAATTAATTATTATATTAACTAGATTATATACTGTTATAGACACTAAAAAAAATAATTAATATCTAAAATAATTTTTATTATTAATAAATAATTTTTAAATTAGTATTTAATTAGTTAACAAAATTTTAGCACTTTTACTAAAATTTTAGTTACTAATTATATATCAATTTAAAAACTATTTATTAATAATAAAATTTAATTTAAATACTAATTTTTTCATAGATAAAATAGTATAATGAATAATTATTTTTTATTTTATAAAATGAGTGTATATTTAATAGCATTCATACCGTGACATAGTTAATTGTGATCATTTATGGAAATAAATGGGGACCATTGGGATATTTAGTTTTTTTTCTCTCTTGTTATTTAAGAAATAAATTCTTAAGCCAACATTGAAAAAGAAATCACTAAGAAATATTTTTTTAATAGAGTCAAACTTCTTTTATTGATGGTAACATAAAAAACTCTGATAAATAAGAAGTTATTGTTCATTAATGAGTAATTTAGAATTTTGTAAACGTTTATTGAAGTTGAACTTGCATTAATGAATATTTTATTGCAGAAAGAGAAATTTTGGGTGCATGAATGTTGAAATTAGCATAGTTCTATAGGAAGAGAAAGAAAGTGATTTGAGCAGATTCTTAGAAAGTGAAAGGACGTGAATAAAACGCGAAACATGTGTAATTCCTTCGTGCATGATTTCACAATTTTGATGTAAATTTATAACCAAACGTGGAAGCTGAACGCGATTCCAGACACATAGTTTTTGGTTGTTGAAAACTGAAGAAGAATTTGGCTATGGAAAGAGGAAGAAGAGTGAGTGAGTATGCAGAAGATGGAACTGTGGATCTTAAAGGGAATCACGTTCTAAAAGCTAAAACTGGTGCTTGGAAAGCTTCTTCTTTTCTTCTTGGTAACTTTCTTCTTCTTCTTCTTCCTTTTATCATCATTTCACAGCTTTAACACTTTCAACATTATGTTCTTGAGCTTTTCTTCTGTAAATCCTCACAACCCATATAGAAAAAAAATATTTTTTATCATAATTGTTTATGTAGAAAACGTTTATGTCTATTTAGAATTTAGATTCGATACAGAAAATTAATTTAACCATCATAAAATATCTATATGATGATTATTTTCTTTATATTTTTTTTGCACATTTTTTGTTTGGTTTCGTAAACTAGTTTTGAAGACATGGTTATGCATTTAAAAGATTAATTCCTTGGTAAGAAGAGAGAGAAAAAAATGAAAGTGAAGATGAAGAAGAAGAAGAAATGAGATTGAAAACAGAGGAGAAGAGTGTAAAAAGAGAGAAATGACGTTATTTTTTGGATTTTTTTTTAAGTTGAACGTGGAATTTAGTTTTTCAACATAGTTTTGGCATATGTTTTTAATTGGTTCCTTCTAAAATTTAAATTTGCTTAATAAATATATATATATATATATATATAATATGTCATATTCATGTAGATTGCATATAGTTTGATTATTAATTTTTAAGTTAATTTAATTTTTTATGTTTAGATTTTAAGGCATTGTTTGGATGGAGGGAGTGGAAAAGAATGGTAGAAGAATGAGAAGTGATATTGTTTGGATTAAGTAGAAAATTTGGAAGGTGAAAATAGAGTTTGTAGTAGATTTGATTGATGTAATAGAATAAATTTAATTTATTTCAATATATTTAAAAAATAATTTAATATAGAAATGATTTTGAAAATGTAAATTAAAGTTAAATGAATTTTAAATTGAAATTAAAATTATTATAAAGCCTTAATAAATAAATATTTTATTTTATATAACGTAAAATATATATTAAAAAATATTAAATTTATTTTATTTTTGTTAATTATTTTAATATTTTTTTATATAAATTTAATTATTGTATATATTTTAATTATTTATTATTTTAAACAAATATTTTGTTCCATTTTATTTAACTGTAGTCGATTAACTTTATCTGTTTAATGGATTATAAGTTATAAAAAACAAACTTTCTTTTCATATGAGGATGAAAAGTTTGACAAGAATTTTTATCTCGTTTTTCATTATTACAAATCTTTGTTTTTCGAACTTTATTCGTTTTTCTTCGCTACGTGACTCTCTCTCCTTTAAACAGACACAAGTATTTCTTACATTTTAAGTTTCTTGAAATTTTAAAATTTTCAATAAAGCATTAGCCTTGCTAATTAAATTAATCTTGTGACAGTGATACGTATAATATATTAATCTTGTAACGGATGAAATTGAAATGATATTGAACTCAAAATTTTGTGCAAAAAGATTACTCCAAAAGATACCAAAACATAGTGTTGGTTAAAACCCTTTTTATACCACTTTCTCTACTTGATGGATAACCTCTTTTAAAGAGATAATCAAACATCTAGGAACTAGGTAGCTGCAATTGAATAGAACTGTTTGTTGTTTTGGTTTTTGCACTGATTTTCAACATGTTATTAGCATCAACCAGAGAGTACTGTTATAGGTACATTCGTTCATTCATAAATCAAACATTGTCTTATGTTTCTCATAAGGTTGTGAATATGTAAAACAAAATTGATTTGGTTGAATAAAACAATGAGATGTGTGATGCAGTCTATGAGGTGTTCGAAAGAATGACATACTATGGGATATCATCAAACTTGGTTCTGTATCTGACAAGGAAGCTTCACCAAGGCACTGTCACTGCTTCTGATAATGTCAACAACTGGGTTGGCACTACCTATATAACTCCTATATTAGGTGCCTATGTTGCTGATGCTCACCTTGGCCGCTACTGGACTTTTGTCATTGCCTCTGTTATCTATCTAGTGGTATGTCTTTCTACACATTTTCATTCACTCATAATATTGCTAAGGAATAAGCCAATCCTGTTCAAAGCCAATCCTGCCATGATCTTTGTGAAATGAAGTTGTTGTATGTCCAAATCCTTGTGCATGTTACACCAACATATCTTTGTGGTTGGAGATCTCACATCAACTAGAAATTAGAGCATTTTATAGTATATAAGTGGGTGTAAACCTCAACTTATAAATTAGACTTAAAATCAATTTCTTAATATGATATTAGAGCGAGTTGAGTGCATGCGATAGAAACTTGGATAAAACAGAGTCATTATTCTATAGTTATCATCTTTTAGGTTATAAAAGTGTATTTCTTTGTAACATTATCCATCAATCACCAATGAATAAGCAATATCAATGTTTAGGTTTATCTTCCTTATAGCTTTTAGTGGTAGTGTTTAGGTATTTACATTAGCTTAGCTTTTGCTACCTATCAATTGTTATGCCAAATTGTTAAATCTTTTGGCAGGGTATGTGTCTGCTTACACTATCAGTTTCCCTGCCAAGCTTAAAGCCTCCTGAGTGCCATGAAATGGATGTGACAAAATGCAAGAAGGCCACCACACTACAGTTAGCTGTGTTCTATGGTGCACTATACATCTTAGCAGTGGGAGGTGGTGGAACCAAGCCCAATATTTCCACTATTGGTGCAGACCAATTTGATGATTTTGACCCCAAAGAGAAGGCATATAAGCTCTCATTCTTTAACTGGTGGTTTTCCAGCATCTTCATTGGGACCCTTTTTTCATTCACAGTTCTAGTGTACATACAAGACAATGTGGGGTGGGCTCTTGGTTATGGTATTCCAACTATTGGACTTCTCATAGCATTCATCACATTCTTGGCAGGCACACCCCTCTATAGACACAGATTGGCATCAGGGAGTTCCTTCACTAGAATTGCAAGGGTTATAGTGGCTGCTTTCAGGAAAAGGAATGTAAATGTTCCTATTGACTCTAGAGAACTACATGAGCTTGATGTGGAAGAGTATATAAATAAAGGGAAATTCAGGATTAATTCCACTCATACATTGAGGTAAGATCTGTCTGATTCTCTGCTAATATTTTTTGTTTTAAAAACTTTCCTTTCAAATTACTTGAGAATCGATGGAACACTTGTCTTAATTATTATGGGAAAAACAGATTTATGATTACTCATATTTTTTGTGAAGGGAATGCGTGTGCTAATAAGTTGATTAATTTAGAATTTATTCATAGAGAATAATTTCATTGGTATAATAGGCTTCCATCTATTCTGTTATTAGAATTCTTTATGAATAAGTATAGTCTACCTATATATCATTTTTGTTAACATATGAGTTTTGGTTTAATCCCTACATATTTTTTATTTATTTTCTTTTTAATAATATTTTTTTCTCATGTGATAACAAATTACAGTTGTTATTTAAGGTGTCAGTCTAGCTGAGATGTCAAGTTGCATAGTGATGGCTAATGAAAGTTTGTATAAAAGAAAACTGCTTTGGCAATAATTTCACATCCAAAATCTATTAAAATTTGCAAATAGTTTCTAAAACAAGTGTTTTAAAAACCAAAGAACAAGAAGAGTTAGGAGATGTTTTCTCATCCTGTTCTCTTTCAAGGGACAAACTTGGAAACAAAAAATGTGCTTAGAGAACAACAAAACACTTTCAAATGTACTTAGGGTCCAACAGTTTAGAAAACATAAAATTGTTTTTGAAAACTGTAAACAAACAAGGTGTAATTCTAGCCTATTTTCTCCTCCATTTGATCTGTGATCTTTTTACTATGAAATGTTATGCAGGTTCCTCAACAAGGCTTGTGTCAGAACTAGTTCAAGTACAAGTGAATGGATGCTATGCACAGTTACTCAAGTAGAGGAAACTAAACAAATCCTGAGGATGATCCCCATCTGGGTTGCTACATTCATTCCAAGCACAATGCTTGCTCAGACAAACACCCTTTTTGTAAAGCAAGGAGTTACTCTTGATAGACACATTGGCAGATTCAACATTCCCCCTGCAAGTTTGATTGCATTCACATCTTTCACCATGCTTGTCTGTGTTGTACTCTATGACCGTGTCTTTGTTAAGATCATGAAGAGATTGACCAAGAACCCCAGAGGGATCACACTTCTTCAAAGAATGGGCATAGGAATCATGATCCACATAGTGACTATGGCAGTAGCATCTTTGACTGAAAGATATAGACTTAAAGTGGCCAAAGAACATGGCTTGGTTCAAAATGGAGGACAAGTTCCTTTGAGCATACTCATTTTGGCTCCTCAATTCGTGCTGATGGGATTAGGTGAAGCCTTCTTAGAGGTTTCAAAGATAGAGTTCTTCTATGACCAAGCCCCAGAAAGCATGAAGAGCCTTGGCACTTCTTTTTCCATTACTACTGTAGGCATTGGGTGTTTCATCAGCACTTTTCTCCTCTCCACAGTTTCACACATCACTCAGAAAAATGGCCACAAAGGATGGGTTTTGAACAACCTGAATGCTTCTCATCTTGATTACTACTATGCATTTTTTGTTGTTCTGAACATTCTGAATTTCATCTTCTTCATGTTTGTTGCAAAGTACTTTGTTTATAGAGCTGAAATTTCAGATTCTATTGATGTGCTTGCACAAGAACTGAAGGAGAAGAAATGAAATGTGTCAAACCAAGCATTCCAAGTGATTAGTTGATATGGACTGCTTAATATTGTAAACACCTATTTAACACTTTCAATATCTCTTTATCTCTATTTTTTTCTACCATCAGTTACATGATCACTTATCTCTTGGTGTAGATGAGATTTGAAGTGTTCACAGAATATTTCTCCACTTGATTAGAGATTGGAAAGTGGAAGAAAGGGCATAGTAACAGCTCAAGTGTCAGAATAAAGAACTTAGGAATGGTTTAGTATTTGTAAGCTCATTAAGGTGTTTTAGCATGTCACCATTTTACTTTTTCCTCTTTTCACAGTTGGAAAGATATCACATTGCATATTTTGACAGAAAACAAGATTGAAGAAAGGAATGTGATTTAATATATCTGAGCAAACACAAGGTAACATGTGTGCTTTTTAAAGGAAATGAAAGATGGATTTGGTAAAAAAAGTTTGGAAATGAATTTCTTTATCTTTAACTACTGTGTAAGAGTTTAGTACTCTCCATCTGCTCCATCTAAGAAAAACAAAAAAACAATTAAATAAATGGTGCAAGTTGCTTTAGGACTAAATTATAGTAGACACTAGATTGTAATAAAATCTGGTTTATATAATGAAACAATTATGGTTAAGAGAGAATGAGAAAAGTTAACTAGGGAATATTAGAAGATGAAAGGAAAAAACTACAAAGAAAACTTAAAAGTATGAGTAATTACCAATGTTTTGGGGGGTTTGTTCCTGCACCTCCAAAGCTTCTATTGCACCTCCATAGGTAAGTCGAAAAGATCATTTTTTTTCCTTAAAAAATACATTTTGGATTTTATAATTTGAAAATATTTTTTTTCTATTTACACCTCCTGTAGAATCTAGAAGGTATTTCCAAATCCATAAATATCTTTTGGATTCTATAATTCAAATTTTAAAAAAAAAATCATTCCGTATTTAGAATCTGGAAGATGTTCCCTGATCCAGAAATGTATTTTGAATTATACAATCCACAACACCTCCTTACTATAATATGTATTTTGAATTTTACAATTTGAAAAGTAAACCCAGATCCAGAATTGTCTTCCAGATTATACAATCCAGATTATAAGTTCAAAATGTATTACGAATTGGACATCTTAGAAGACACTTCAAGATCTGGGTTTACCTTCCAAGCCAAAATACATATTACACTAAGGGTGTTATGGATTGTACAACCCGATATACACAAAAAAATGAAAAAAAAAAAATGAATAAAAAACAAACTCTAAAAAGATTGTAAAACTTATTATAACCACCAACGTTCACCACCAATCACCATCAACCGTCACAACCAACCACTATAAACAACTAAACTCACTTGAAAATGAAAAATTAGTCACGATACTTTCCACCAATATAAAAACCCTAACATATACTGAGAATGGTAGAATTTGTCCAATGTTTTTCAGTACTTCTACTTTACTTTCCTATGAATTGTCTAACCATTTAGTATAGCTCCAAGTATGCCTAAACCGGATCTACAAATCACTAAGAAATTCAAAGATCTTTCAAATAAAACTATTATTCTCAATATAATGTTAGAATTTTAAAAATGTTTGAAGAAAAATTTACACTATTAGGGAAGGCAGATCATAACGTTAACCTTTTTCCCCCACAAGTTACCTTCTTTTCTATACTCTTGGACATATGTGATTGGCGGCAAATTCGAGCTTGGCATGGTTTATCAACTTTTAACATAAATGTATATATTAGCATGCACATTAATAGTTCATTTCATTATTTTCACTCACAGTTCTTCCAATTTCTTTTGTCCTCTTTCATTTTTGGTCTCAAGGAACAAAATCAAAGTTAATTCAATATGAATCATTCTTTTAACTGTTTACATCATTTAAATAAAACTTGATATAGTTACAATAAATTTTATTAATTTTTATACTTTATTTATTCTATAAATAAATAAAATGGTCATAACAAGTAAATTATCAATGAAGTGTAAAGATATGAAATTATTTTCCTAATACACAATTTGTTTCATCATAGTTTGTCAGAAGTTGTGCTTGTTTGACAATCTAAACGTTTAAAGTAACGTGGTGCAATCGTTTTGGCTTAATGGCATGTATTGCCAAGACGTACAAAATGACAGCCACAAAGTATAATGGGGAAAAATTTATCAACAGACATGATGAAGAATAGTTAATATCTATGAGAACAAAGAACACCAAATATAGGTAGAATTTTTTTGACTGCTGTTAGAATAAAGAGTAGCAAAATCAAAAATACCGTAAAGTGGAAGTGAAGGCAAATATGTCTCTTGCATGTAAAAGAAATAAGAAAAGATAAGTGATATATAGACAACTTGCAACAGTCTACAACCCATTTTTTACATGAAATGATGAAAATACTTCATAAATCATAGGTTATATACTGGAGCAGGTTGTCAATGTATCATTACTGATAAGAAAATTATGACCTTGGTGCCGAGATTATTATTCTAGCCGAAAATTATCAAAGTATATATGAACATGCTTTAGTCCATGCATATGGATCAACAGACTTCATACAAGCAAGTTAGGAATGGTTGTTGAACAATGACATGTTCTTCAAAAAAAGTTAATCCAAATGAATAATTCAATCAAAGATCAAAGTTATGGTTATCCATTGGACATGATACCTCATGATTCACTGGTAACATGCGTAACCATGAACTGTTTCTCAAAAATAATACAGTATACAGATATTATTAACATATTACAGGAAAATGTGTCAAATGACAAACAGGTACACAGTTTAAACTCTCCCAAATGGTTTCCCAGGTATGGTCCAGCCAATAATTGCTACAGCATAAAAAAAGTAAATAGAAGTAGCCATAAAGCTATAGTAACCTGAGCCACCTATCTTTCCAAAATGACTGGTACTGTCTTATTCTGATTCTTGATATCCACCAGACAGTCATACCCCTACATATAATACAGTTCATATGTAAAGAGTGGTCAAATATCATATCATCAAAATCCTCCCATTGCAAAGCATAGTTAATGCTGATATTTAAGTATAAATTTTCTTTTTATATTTTTTATATTAAGAGATTTATCAAAATCTCCCATAAGCCTGCTTACACTAGTAAAATGGATCAAATACCCAACAGATTTATCTCTCAAGGAAGGGGAGTGCAAGTGCAATTTACTCAGAATAAGAAGTTTGGGTCACTACTTTCTACCTGTAAAAAATCTGCTTTTATCAAAATATTTGAACAAAAAAATCTGCTTTTATTAGCCGGACAGACACTAGAACTTTCTCTAAGCTAGTTAATTTAACAAGCAACATCCTTAAAATAGATTTCAACAATACCTAGCATTTATCACTTTGTAGGAATAACATACTACTAAAGTTCAACTCTCGGACACCTTATAATGCATTTAAGTTCATTCTAGCTCTGAATAGTTATGTGAGGCGTCTTTAGGTAGTTGTTTAGGATGTTATGTATCTGAATTATTTGTTGGTGTACTATTTGTCTTTAGGCAGTTATGGATTTGTGTGGTGCTACTATATATATACATGGCATAACAGTTTCTGCATTCAGAAGGTAATTGGTAGGGAGTGTGTTTGAAAGTGAAAAGGCCTGTGTTGGGGGTTAGACCAGTGTATTGTTTATTGAGAGAGGTTATTCTCTGTGAGGGACTTTGTCCTGTGTTCCTCCTTGTTGTCTGAAACATCTAGTTGTTCACTATATAAATTTGAGAGTAAATATAATTTTTCATCTATTTACCCTTATGTTTATCTAGCATTTTCAAGCTTGATCAAACATAAAATATGGAAAAGTCTGATAAGAGATAGTTCTTAAATGATTAAAAGGGTAAAATAAGGGTAAACTACATTAAGAAACAACCTTAGTAATAGCCTATCCAGTGGCCTGCAGCAGCTCCCTTTCAGCATTCTCTCTAATCCTTCTCTCAAGCTCAGGCCTGAAATGCTTGATAAGACCCTGCACTGGCCATGCAGCAGCATCACCCAAGGCACAAATTGTATGACCTTCAATTTGTTTAGTTAACTCCTGAAGCATATCAATTTCTTCTAGCTTTGCATTCCCAACTTTCATTCTTTCCATGATGGTCCAAAGCCAGCCAGTTCCCTCCCTGCATGGTGTGCACTGCCCACAGCTTTCATGCTTGTAGAAGTAAGAAAGCCTTGCAATAGCATCCACGACATCAGTAGATTTATCCATCACAATTACAGCTGCAGTTCCCAACCCAGACTGGACAGCCTTTAATGCATCATAATCCATCAAGACATCATCACATATACTCTTTGGAAGCAGAGGAACAGACGACCCTCCTGGAATCACTGCAAGTAAATTATCCCATCCTCCTCTAACACCTCCACAGTGCCTCTCTATCAACTCCTTCAGCGGCATACTCATTTCCTCTTCAACGGTGCAAGGCTTGTTCACATGCCCTGACACACAATACAGCTTTGTCCCAGCGTTGTTCTTCCTACCAAAACTGGCAAACCATTCAGGCCCACGCCTTAGAATAGTTGGAGAAACAGCCACAGTCTCCACATTTGTAACAGTGGTAGGACAACCATACAACCCAGCATTGGCTGGGAAAGGTGGCTTCAATCTTGGTTTACCTTGCTTCCCTTCAAGACTCTCCAAGAGGGCTGTTTCCTCACCACAAATATAAGCTCCGGCACCATAGTGAATATGAACATCAAAATCATAGCCTGAGCCACAAGCATTCTTACCCAATAAACCAGCTGCATAAGCCTCTAGCCTAGCCGTTTCAAGATTCTTACGTTCATTAACATATTCACCCCTGATATAGATGTAAGCAGCAGTAGCCCTCATTCCCACTCCAGCAATCAAGCAACCTTCTAACAGCTTATGTGGGTCATGCCGCATGATTTCCCTGTCTTTGCAAGTTCCAGGTTCACTTTCATCTGCATTGACAACAAGATAGGAAGGGCGGCCATCAGATACTTTGGGCATGAATGACCATTTCAGGCCTGAAGGGAAACCAGCACCACCACGCCCACGGAGGCCAGACTTCTTCATTTCATTTACAATCCAATCAGTACCCTTGATTACCAGATCTTTCGTTCGATACCAATCACCACGTTTCATTGCACCTTTCAGAAAAGGGTCATGTAGCCCATATAAGTTGGTAAATATCCTGTCCTCATCCTTAAGGCCACCAAAATGGGTTTTTTCTGGCGGTGGAGGTGGTGGTGGCGGCTGTGGTGAAGTAGCAGTAGAAGCACCCTGTGTGCTAAATAGTCTCAAACCAAGACCCAATTTCTCGCTACGATGTTGAACCAAGGCTGTCCTTTGAGAAAAAATTCTCTTCATGGTTGTCTTACCTGACATTAATTCCAAGATTTCGAACAAAAGATTTTGGGTTAATCATATCATCCACAACTAGACATCATAAAATAAAATTGACTATAGACTACAGGACTAGCCAAATAACATGAACATGAACACATGAATTAAAACTCAAGAGCAGGATTTCAAATTGCTAATTACAATTATTCATAATCAAACCCTATACAGCGCAATCAAAATAAATAATACAAACAAGGACAAAACTTAGATGCAGTTTCATAAGTACTTATCAGAATTGGAGTTTTGTCTCGAGAATCTATGCTAACCTTTAACTCAAACCTTAATTACTAACATTTTCAGGATAAAACTATAATTATCTTTTCATTGAAGAGAATAATGCCAAATACACCTAATGAACTGTATCAAAGTGTTTTCCTAAACAAAACAAGTCTTAAAGAAATTAAAAACAACCCAAAAAGAAAAAATCAATTTTTCTCTCAACATAAAATCCGCACAATAATTTCACACAAAAAAACATCGCTTTTGGGGAAATTGTGGAAACCCAAAAAAGAAAAACTATGCATCTCCAATGTCTGGGAAGAATAAAGAAAAGGGTCAGATTGCATTTCACGCAAATCGTAACAACGAATATGTTTTGAAGGTGAAATCTGACGCAAAGAAAACTAGGGCACAGATTTGAGAAACTTCGACGACCTTATTGGATTTTGGAAGAAGAGGAATGAGAAACACATGAGAAAACGTACCAGTGGCGATGCAATTGATTGGTCACTGGGATCTGATGAGTGTTGAAATTGAAACACTTTCTTCTGCTGCTCTGTGTTGTGATTTGGGATTGATTTTCTGAGCTTTGTTTGTTCTCTGTTTTTTTTTTTTTTTTTTTTTGTTTTGGGTTTGTTTTTGTGTTTTTTTTTTTCCTCGTTGGTTTTTTTGAAATGGGGTTTTTTTTTTTTGTGAGAAA